>Ga0222649_1000096_pt1 | contig 34963 bp, 20 predicted proteins | sample AntAcemetagen337_FD_179865 | JGI IMG/M metagenome (GOLD analysis project Ga0222649, IMG submission 179865) | Saline water microbial communities from Ace Lake, Antarctica - #337 | ecosystem: Environmental > Aquatic > Non-marine Saline and Alkaline > Saline | place: Antarctica: Ace Lake... | reverse complement strand
AATGTTTGTAAGTTATCTTTAACTACTGCTACTATTATCAATTTTGCGATATGTGCCTTTTTTATTATTTGTTTTTTTTATTTTTTTCAATATGTAATTTATCATTAAATATATTTTGCATAAAACATATACAAATAACCCATTTCTAAAAACTGAAGATAAAGAGATGGTCGCAATGAAAAATACATCATCATCAATTTGGATTTTGTTATTATCGTATTATATAATCCTTTATCAAATATTGTGTATTCTATTGCTTTTTTATTCAATCATTTCGCAATACTCTTCAATGTCGTAGTCATATAAATATAACAATCATTTATTTTTCATTATAATATTTTCACTCATATCAAATATTTTACATATTTTTATTTCTTCGTTTTCCATATATCGTACATCTCTATATTATCCATTTCTGATTCCATATCATTCAATATTTCATTTATATCATACAGTTAATAAAACAACTCTATTCCAAACAACTTTCTTAGATTTATCATTTTTTAATACTATATTAAAAGTATAATAGTTCCATATTTATTCTTATTTATTTCATCGTATTTACATTAATATGTTTTTATATTGTTAGCTTTGGTGATTAACTTATGATTTGTGGATAATAATATATTCAAAAACAGGTATCAATTTTAAAGATTTGCAAAATAGTTATAAAGAATAATAACGAATAAAATAAGTAGAAAAAGCGTATAATTTATTTATTCCAAGAATATATTGAAAAGTTATAAAAATAATTAATTATGTATTTTGTTATTTAAAGAAATTTTTTATAATAAAGAAAAATCTTTATTTATAACATTATTTGCATTTTGTTTTTGTACATATTACAATAGCAGTGATTTTTATGAGGTATAATGAATATTGTAAAAATGTATTAATAATATATATCATATACTATATTTTTAAATATTGAACTATCCCGAAAAAGTGTTCAAAAAAAAATTGATTATATACATATACATATATTAATATGTCTCCCGAAGATATTGATAGAACTTTTAAATTGATTTGTAATGGTTCTTTTAGAGGTATAAAAGGACCTTTAATTGCCAGCAATGTTAAAAATATTTCTTCGCTGAAATATCATCCTAAGAGTTAAATACATTTATTTAACTTTAGTTTTATATATAATGTCGTTTATTTATATTGGTTTTCATATTAAAAATATTTCTTCCAATTTATTATAACGAATTACCATTTTATTATATGAACTTATTGATTTTTTGCTATTATATTTGACAAAGGAATATCAAAATCATATTTAAATTATTGTATATATTATTAATTGAATAAGTGCATGAATTATTATAAAATATACATTTATTATATATTGTTATCTTATTTATTGGATAATAAGTATTTAATGTCTATAGATTTAAACATACAATAGTATTTTTAAACATCTTTACTTTATTATATCATTTTTTTCAAATAAATATTAAAATTAAAAAAAAATATATACATATTCTATAATCTCAATAGAGCAATTGCAATTCCTGCCGATACATTGAGTTCATTCTCAATATCATAAAATAATTTATTGTATTCTTTTAACTTTTCATCTACTATTTCAAGATATACATCTATCTCATACTCAAAAATCCACCACCTATCATCATCTATACAATAAACAGTCATATCATATATCCTATAACTTTCTTCTTTTTTATCCAAATATTCATCATCATATTCGCATAAATTATCTTTCATAACTTCCAAAGTCCTCTTTATATCTTTTAATTCATCTACTACATCTTTCCCTTTAATATTCTTCTCATTTTTATCATCAAAAATAATCTCAAAATTACATTGTTTCCATGCTTCTATTTCTACTTCAAAATTATAAAACAAATCACGAACCTTTTTATGTATTTGCAAATTGTCTATAGACATCGTTCTAAAGATATTTCAACATGTTCTATCAATTTTAATAAAAATAAACATTTTAATCTAATTATTGATAATTATGCTGCTATTTCATAACAATCAAATATAGATTATTTATATTACATTATGTCAATATTTCAAGATATTATGGATGATATATACTGTTATTGATAAAACAGAATATATGATTTACTATAACTGCTATTGGATATATCAATATTATTATGTTATTGAACAAATTAAAAAATAAGTTTGTTTTATGATTGTAATTATAAAAAATGATTATTTTATTTTATTTTTTTAATATTGAATGACGTTTATTAATACATTTTTATATCTAAACGTGGTAGCATTAAATAATTATCAAATAAATAACATAAATCATAAAAATTGTTATAATACTCTTTATCTTAGAAATACTATCAATAATTCTTCAAAAACTCTTTATAGTAATAATGATATAATTCCAAAAAATTTAGTTAAAACCAAAGTATATGATTATTCAAACATTATTTATATTAGAAATAATTCAAATATATCATCTAATTCTTCAAATAATCTTTATCTTAAAAATAACACTAATAATTCTTTAAGTTTCATATTAGGCGACAAGATTATAGAATATAATAAAATTATATTGAATTCTTCTATTAATAGATATAATAATATCTTTGATGCTGATATTGACAAAAGTATTGGATTGGATTATAAAGATACATTTATATATACATATATTAAAAATATGTTAAACAAAATCACTAATTTTTTATAAAAACAATTCAAAACATATAATACAATATAATACATATAAACCATATTCTACAGTCTCGATAAAGCGATAGCAATACAGGAACACACATTAAGATTATTTTCAATCTTATCAGATATCTTCTTATTATCGTATTCTATTTTTTCAACAATCTTAATACGTTCTTCTTCTAATCTCATTTATAAAACACGTTCTTTTTGCCTTAACTTTATTCCAATTATTTACTTTTTGTTTTTTTTGCGTATTAAACACGGATAGCTTTTTATCTATTGTTATACACAACTGGTTTGATTGACATTTTTATCTTTTAATGAAATATTAGTATATAACTTATGAAACAATATTATTCTATTTAATCAAAATGAGTACATAATCTTTTAATCAATTATATTTCTCAAACTTTTCTTATATTTTTATAAATAATTAATTATGTACTAAAAAATATAAATATATACAAAATTACATAAAGCATTCTATATCTTTTACAAATCTATAGAGTTCAACTTATATTTTCTACAATTATATGAGATAATTCAAATTCGTGTATTAGTGCAAATTATAATAACCCACTAAACATTATTCAATTTCATATACATATAGTCTTTATAATTTTCCGCAATCTCAAAAAACTATAGTTATTCAATATATTAATTATTTTATGATGTTATCGAAAAAAATAGTAAGTATTGTGTTGAAGATATTTTTTATTGTCTTCTTTGTGTTTATAAACGGTTATATAGTCTTTTGAATTTGTTGGTTAAAACTTATTGTTTTTGTTGATTATAATTTTTTATATATTATACTATTTAAAGAAATTGCGAACATAATCTCTTTATAAAAAAGAATTAGCATTTCGCAAAGATAGAATATAAAAATTAATCATATTTATAACATAAACTTTTTGAATTATATATACTACTTAATTAAAAAATAAGTACATTTAAAACTAAATACTATTTACTCAAAATTAATCTTATAATTTTTACATTTTCATAATAGCAATAGTAATACCCAATAATACATCATTCTCTATCTGTATCTTCGCGTTATATTTATCTATTTCTTCTAATAATATTTTGTATTCACTCAACTTCTTTTCAATAACATCAAGAAAGTCATCTATTTCGTATTCAAATATCCAACATCTATCGTGATCTATATAATATCCACCCATATCAAATATCATATAGCTTTCTTCTCCATTTTCATTGTATTCTACCAATTCATCTATCATATTTTTCAATATTTCCTTAATTTCTTTTAATACATACAATATTTCATCACCACCTCTTATTTTCTTTAAATTATTATCATCTAATATTTCCATAAACACATATTTATCCCATTTATCCATATTTTTATGGTAGTCGTCAAATAAATAACTAGCATTTTTTTGCAGATATGTTTCAAATAAATGCATTTTTTCTTATTATCTTCTTATTTAGTTAATTATAAATTTCATATCAATTTTATTTCTTATTGAATAAATGTATTATGATTTAGCCAATAAGTTTGATATTTATAAAACTTTTTTATGATTTGCACTATATCATCATTCATATATTATTACTTTTAAACAATTAACAAAAATAATAAACAATATATTCTTTTGGTTAAACTTTTATTACAACATTTCAGATCTTTTGATATTATTGATAACATATGTAATACTGTTTATATACGTATCGGCACGTTTGATTATGATACTATTTCTAATGCATCGACCGAAATAGAAGATTTAAATGATAATTCAATTGATAATTATACTTATATGCGTAAATAAAAATTAAGTATTAGCATTTATCCAAATATATATACATATTTATTTAAAATATTTATCTTATTTTTTATAAATACATCTCCTATTTTTTATATAAATCATCATTTTATTTTCTGAAATTATAATAATAATATTCTAATTCTCCTATTTTTTCTATTGCGTTTGATAAAGACTTTTCAAATTTATCCGCGAATATATTATTATATTTATTTAATAACATTTTTAAGGTTTATTATCATTAAATAAATATAACAATTATAAAAATATATAACACACACATACAACAAATACTATATTTATCTTTACAGTCGTAAAATTGTAATTTCATTATTCTATTTATATTATATATTATATTAACGCATTAACTGCTACTTTTACTTGAATCACCCCGGTTTTTGCTTCTTCCCCATCTCTTATTTGTTTTAAACTATTCTTAATTTAATGTGTGAATAATGAAAATCATTTAATCCTTTCCAATCTGTATATGAAAGTCTGCAACTCCTCTTTTTTTAAGACTTCTTTCAACTTCATCATATACAAATGATCTTCTGTATCATAATCATTTTTATTATAATAATAACTTTCGTAATTATATGAATCGTCCATATAGTTTTTATAACCACGTATTGCTTTTTAAGCAATTTTCTATGTTTTTTAGAAACAACCTTATTCATTTTCATTTTTTTGGAAGTTTGCAATATCCTGCTTACTACCATTACATTTTCAATATTGTTTCTACTAACTTTTCGTTTTATAAATACATTTTTTACGCCTATTATTTATATTGCGTCTAAAAGTTCAACTAATATAAAATTATAAATTTATTTTATTATGTTCGCATATCAATTTACCTTCCATATTGGTATTATGAACATTTATTATATGTTCATCTTTCCTTTCCCCGATTACTAACCAATCTATCTCTATATTATCTTTTGTATTCTCGCAATTTATTTTTATCTTTCCATTAAAAATATCCCCGCTAACTCTATCGTATGTATCATTATTTGTAATATATAATTGACTACTCGTATTAAGAGCATTAAATGTCCCTGCTGTCATCCCCCCCGTTGTATTACATTCTTTATCAATATCTATTTCACATTTTCCATTAATTGTTGTCTTTTTACCTCTATATATATTATCAAATCGCGGACCTTCGACACATCCATGATATAACCATTTGTTTATATTTAATGGATGCTCAATTTTAAAAGTTTTATACAATGCCGAAATAGAACCATCTATAGTAATTGAACCAATGACTTGTAAGCTAGATATAGGATTTGTAGTACCAATACCAACATTACCTAAATGATAAACGTTAGGATTAGTATCATTATATGTCCATTGAGCATTATAAGATTCTTTTATTATTTTATATCTTATTATTACAATTCCTGAACCTCCGTTTCCGCCAACATTAAATCCACCAGTCCTTGTATCCTTAGAACCACTACCACCTCCTCCACTATTATTTAAACCATTTGAACCGGCATTAAACTCCCCGTTAGCACCACCTCCTTTTCCTCCTAAATAGATAGTAGTATCATTTGCTCCAACAGCACCACCTCCAGCAAAATATACATTTCCATCAAAAAACTCTCCCAATGTATTATCAGTAGGTAAATTAAACTTTTCTTTAAAATTAAATGTTCCTACTTCATATTTTCCAATTCCACCTTCATTTCCAGCATTACTACCAGCACCTCCACCACCACGAAAGCCATTAAAACCTTGACCTACAATTCCTTGTCCTGGAGTAATTGTACCACTTACTCTGCCACCACCACTACCACCATTTGATCCAGCCTCATCTCCAGACCTACTACCACCTCCACCACCTCCCACTGCTTCTACAGAATGATATGAAAAACTACTATTACCACCATTTTTCCCACGGGTTGGTAATGTACTGTCATTAAAATTATCACCATCTCCTCCTTTTCCAACTTGTATGGTATATGTATTTGCTTCAACTGTTTGATTTTCTAAAAATATTAAACCACCAGCACCCCCCCCTGCTGGAGAAAAACCACTATTTGACCCATATCCTGTTCCACCTCCACCACCACCACCAACAATCAAAATATCACATTCTGTATTTTCTGTAAAATTTATAGTATATTGTGTTTTGCTTTTGCCTGTATTAACGAAAGATATATATTTATAATCATCATCTATTGTTTCATGGAAAGGAACAATATCTTTTATTGAGAATAATGAAAAAACTTCATTTGAAGATAAAACTCTATCATATATTCTAAAGTTATCTATATTACCTTTTGTTTGACCAGAATGAATATTTTTAAATATGTAACTAAAGTTATATAAACTATTAGGTATTTTTTGAGGCAAGTTTCTTGTTGTATATCCTATTTGAAGTATTCCGTCTAAATATATTGTCCAATTACCAAAAATATCTATACACCATACTAAATGATGCCAAGTATTATCCAATGTTCCAATACCTATTGTTCTAGCGTCTGAATAAATGTTGCCTTCTGTCTGCATACCTATCCATAACCCTGTAGTACTTACATCCCTCATTATGGAAAACCTTTTTGTATTTGTTAATAATGTAGCATTATCACTAAACTCAAATAATGATGCATAATCACTAGAACCTACATTATCTATATTATACCATAGTGAAAATGATATTCCTGTTGAATTGTTAATATTGTATAGTTGGTCTGTTAATGACTTTGGGAATCTCAAATAACTTTCACTAATACCGTTTTCAAATACAGATGAAGTACCCGATATTTTTTTAGTTGTATCAAATAGCGGGTTTATAGATGTTAAATGATTTAATTGTCCTGAAGAATCATATAAACCATATGGGATATCAAAATTATAATGAGCTATTAGTGAATTATTAGGTTCTAATATTTCTTTCCCATATATTTGCCATTCTCCTATCATTAAATACCTATAACTACCTGTTAAGTTTGTTGTTACAATTACGTAATATCTATACGGTGTTGTTGGTGAAGAATTGCTATTAAAATTAAATTCCGTATATGTTCTATAAGAATAACTTAATGAAGATGTTTGATCATGTATTAATTCCCATGTTGTACTTGTCGTGCTCACCCAATCTTCTAATATATTACTTGCATATATCTTAAATCTACCAGGAGCTCCTAAAAGTATATTATTTCCAGAACTATCAATATCGCGAGGGGCTAATGCCATATATGTAGGTATTATTGAACGACCCAAGTCTATGTATAATGCTATTCCGCTATTCCCTCTAAATGTCGTCGAACCTTGATATTGGAAAGGCGAAGAAGCATTATATACTAGTAATGAATGATAACAACTATTAGTATTATTTATAATATTGTCAAATAACTTACTTATCTCATAAGCAGAATTCAAACCAGAATCACTTTGTTTAACAATTATAGTATATCCATTATCATTCCATGTTAAATCATTTGATGATGGGGCTGAATATGTTGTTGGATATTGCGTAATCGTGTTTATTGTAGGAATTGCACTTTCTTTTAGAACTTGTCCAACTGATTTACAAGTTTCTATTATTTTTCCATCAATAGTAATATTATTTTCATCTAGTTCTACACCTGACATTCTATTTAATATAATTATATAATTAAAATATATTATGTTTATATTCAAAAAATACTCTAATCAACATTATGTTCGCATATCAAATTGCCAATATTATTTGTTAATTTATTATTAATTATATTTTTATCATGTCTTTCTCCAATTACAAGCCAATTAACATCAATTTCGTCTTTAGTATTCTCGCATTTAATTATTAGTTTTCCATTAATAATATTACCATTAACTCCATCAAATGTTTTAGTATTTTGTATATATACCTGATATTTCATATTAAGAGACATAAATGTTCCCTGTGTCATTCCCCCTGTATCATTGCATTCTTTATCAATATCTACTTCGCAAATCCCATTAATAACCTTTTTTTTACCTCTATATATATTATCAAATCGCGGACCTTCAACACAACCATGATACAACCATTTATTTGTATCTAACGGATGTACAATTTTAAAACTTTTGGTCAATGCTACATAATCCCCAGTCAATGATACATTACCTACAACATGTAATGCAGACATTGGATTAGATGTACCAATACCTACATTTCCCATATGATAAACGGTTGAATTGGTATCATTATATGTCCATTGTGCTTCAAAAGGTATTTTTATTATTTTATATCTTATTATTACTATACCTGAACCACCGTTTCCACCTATATACGAAGGAAACCCTCCTCCACCTCCACCACCCCCAGAATTATTTAAAGGACTTTCAATAATATTAGAATTTGTTTTACCATCGCCCCCTCCTCCTTTTCCACCTATACCATGGGGAGATGGTTCAGGTGTTCCATCTATACATTCTCCAGAGCCACCTCCACCTGCAAAATATATTTTATCTTCATTCGCTAAATATTCACCAATAGAACTATTTGATTCTAATGTAAAAAATGTTTTAAAGTCTATTGATCCAATACCAGATAATCCATCGCCGCCTTTTCCACCTACCGTTGTTGATGTTGAACGTTCACCGCTTTGTCCAGCACCTCCGCCACCACCACCTCCTCTCTGTTTCTGTCCTAATTGATTATTTGTTCTTGAATCACCACCACTATTTCCAAAACCTCCAGATAAAGAAGTTGGTTGTAATCCACTTCCAAAAGTATTTCCTGCATATGACATACCACCACCAGAACCACCACTTCGCGCGAGTGCTCCTTCACCAGCCCCACCCCCCCCACCCAATGCTATAAAAACTCCAAAACTACTATTAATTCCATTATCACCAACAGAGTTTTCTGTTGTGTTAGATATTCCACCAGCACCAACTAATATATTATATGTGCCATTTAAAATTAAGTTTTGATTAAAAATTAAACCACCAGCACCACCACCACCTCCTCTGTCATTTCCACCTCCACCACCTCCACCAACAATTAAAATATCACATTCTGTATTTTCGGGAAATGTTATTGAATATTGCGTTTGATTTGCGCCTGTATTAAGAAAAGGTATATAATTATAGTTATCGTTTATTGTTATTGGTTGTGTAGTTTTATTATACATATTATATAATACTGTTATTTCGGTTGGAGATAACACTCTATTGTATATTCGCAAATCTTCAAAAGATTTATTTTTAAAACGATACGTCCCTGGTTGATTAACACCAAACCTAATACGTTTATTACCAGTAGGCATATTTACATTATTAACAGTTTGTGTTGCTAATAATATAGAGTTTCTCCATATACTAACTATCATTTGAGTTCCTGATACTTCTTTTATAAGAATCCAGTTAGATAATTGATTATCATGAACGAAGGCTGTTTCTAATCTTGAATTGTTTAAAAAACTATCATTGATATCAAAATATATACTATTATTATTCCATGGAAGATGTGCTAACATATATAAATCAGAACCATCAAAACTATCAATAATAAATGTATGTTCAACGTCGCTAACATTGTAATCTTTAGAAAACCAAGAAATAGAAAATCCGTCGTTTAAACTATCAAATAAATTAGATGGTAAATTAATCCAATTAAAATCATTATAATCGCTTGTAGATGTCCATCTAAATTTAAAAGGCGATACTTCTCCTGGTTCTTTTACGATAAGACCATTTGTTAATGTTATATAACCGTCATGAGACTTTCCTAAACTACCGTAATTTTTAATAGGTGCATCATTTATAATATTACCATCAAACTTATAATATAGAATTAAAGAATTATCATTTAACTTATCCAAGTTTGCTCTTGAATCTCTTACCCACACACACATACCTCCATTTCCTGCTATTAAAGAAGTATTAAATCCAGCTCTTGCATTTTCTCCATATAACACACCGGTTGGATAGTTTCCTATTGATATCCATGGGTCTTCAGGTGCTCCTGAGCCACGATTATACCAGTTTGCTGCATATGATGTAGTTAATGATATTGATGACCTTATAATAGGTCTTGCTTCATTAGTATAATTTGACCCAATAACTGCTTCTTTGGTACAATATAACCAATGTAAAAACCCGAGAGTACTAAAACAAAATTCATCAAATTCTCCAAATAAAATACTCCATTCTTGTGTAATTAATCTCGTTGTTTGATTTAATTGTCTTGTTCCTTCTAAATTATCATTTCCAGAAAACCATACAGTCGAAGATGGAGGCAAAAATCTAACTAATCTCCAGCCATTAACGCCAGTTAATAGTTCTATATTTGTATTAATTACTGGGGCGACACCGTATTTTGATATTATACCAGAAGACTTAACTGATTCTATTATTTGTCCATTAACAGTAATATTATTACTTCCCAGTTCTACTTCAGGCATTGTATTTAATATTGTTATATATAATCTAATTAATATTATGTTCGCATATTAAGTTTCCAGACATTGTAGTTATAGGAATATTTATTACAGTTTTATCTTTTCTTTCGCCTATTACTAACCAATCAACCTCAATTTGTTCATTATTATTTTGACATTTTATTATTATTTTTCCATCATTTATTTTTCCTTTAACACAATCAAATGTTTGATTATTTTTAAGATATAATTGCGAGTTTGTATTAAGAGCCGAAAATGTCCCTTTACTCATTCCTCCAGTATCATTACATTCTTCGTCGATATCTACTTCGCAACGTCCATTAATAATAAGTTTTTTACCTCTATACATATTTTCATAACGAGAACCTTCTACGCATCCATGATATAACCATTTATTGATATTTAAAGGATGTTCTATTTTAAAAGTCTTTGAAAGTGCAGAAATTCCAATACTTGCATTTACTGTTCCATTAACTCCTAGTTCTGTTATAGGATTTGTAGTACCAATACCAACATTTCCAATATGATATACATTTGTATTTGTAGAGCTGTACGTCCATTGTGCATTATAATTTTCCTTTATTATTTTATATCTTATAATAACTACACCCGAACCACCTTCCCCACCATCTTGTTCTTCATTGCTACCACCCGACCATTTTGAACCACCTCCACCACCACCTGTTCCCGCAATTCCTTCTCCAGCTTCTAAATCAGGACTTCCACTATATCCACCATTACCACCACCACCAAATAAGCTATTTCCACCATTCGCAAATCCTACATCACCAGCCCCTGCATAAGTATTACCACCACCTCCTCCTCCAAAATAACCATTATGTCCAACTTTTGTACCAAATACAGATATATATTCTTTTGCTAATCCTCCATCACCACCTCCTGTACTATCCCAATTTTGCCCTGCACCTCCCGCACCACCTCCTCCACCAGAAGCGTGATTAGGATTGGCACCCGAAGTATTAGGACGCCCATCGCCTCCACTAAATCCATTTGTTTCCCATCCAGAATATATATATGATGGTTTAGTAGTTAATCCTCCTATTGCAACTGTTCCTGTATTACTGTGCGACCCCCCTCCACCAGAACCACCAGAAGCACCATTTTGCGGACCGGCACCTTGTGATTCTTGTCTTGAACCACCTCCACCTCCACCATCAGCAATATAATTAACACCATTTATTGTTATTTTAGATTGTCTTCCATTTTCTCCAATTATTGACCTGTCAGGCGAACCAAAACCTCCTATACCAACTTCAACCGATAGAATTCCATTTAATGTTATTTGAGATTTATATAAAACACTACCGGCACCACCTCCGCCACCAAACCTTCCTCCCGCACCTCCGCCACCAACAACTAAAATATCACATTCTGTTTCTTCTGTAAATTTAATAGAATGTTTTTTTTGAACACTAAATAATCTTATAATCATTCCAGATATCAAAACTGATTCGTCTTCTTTAACCATTAATGTAGTGGTTCCTGTATAATTATGTGTGTAAAACTTAAGACCACCGTCGGTTACAAAACTAACAAGAATATTATTTATCCATAATTGAACATTATTTGAACTATTCTTCCCCCAAGTAACTTCTACATAATTATGAGTATTTGGTAAATCAAGTTTAAAATATCCAACCCCCAAATTACTCGTCAATATACCTTGCGAATTAAGTGTATCAAAACTAAATGATGAATTAGGTATTGTACTTGCATAATTTTTCCATTGTGTTAAATCGCCAAAAGGTCTAAAGTCATATACTATATTTTTTATATTATTTGTAAAAGCGACATATCGATAATTATCATTTATATTTTCATGTACTAACTCTTTTTTATATTTATATCTTATTACTACTATACCAGAACCACCAAACCCAGCATAAAAAGCACCATCATTTCCTTGACCACCTCCTCCACCACCTGTTCCATTTTTTCCATTTTCAGCATTTCCATTATCGCTACCAAAACCACCTCCGCCTCTACTTTCAATAGTTGATTTATTCGGGTCTCTTGACTGTGATATAGTCCCTCCGAAGTCTCCACCGTTTCCACCACCCGCATAAAGAAGGTTAATGCCTGTTATATCAATACCTAATCCATCGCCTCCATATCCATCATCTATACTTGATTCATCTGCATGATTTAGCCCTATGCTACCCGCTCCACCACCACCACCTCCTTTATAATTATTACCCTGAAACCCTCCTGTAAAACCACGACAACCTTCTGTAGATGATAATGTATTTTGATATAGTTTATTTATAACAGAAACGGTAGAATTATCAAATATATTATTAGTCGGTAATGTTATACTATTATTTATAGTAACAGACTGTCCGCCATTAGTTGTAGCAGCTCTACCACCACCACTCCCATAACCACCACCATTCGCATAATATATTTTTGTATTTTCTATATTTCTAAACTCGCTAAAAAAACCATTTTCGGCTATCGTTGCGTTTGCAGAAAAAGTATTTGTAGTATTTGGACTTCCGCCCCTACCAACCTGTATATTATATGTTCCATTAAATATTTGCCCTTTATGATATAATAAAGTTCCAGCACCACCACCGCCACCATGTCTTTTACCACCAGCACCACCGCCTCCAATAACTAAAATATCACATTCTGTATTTTCTAAAAACTGTATAGTATATTGCGATTGATTTTCTCCATTATTGATAAATGAAATATACTTATAATCCTCGTCAATTGTAAAGGTTTGTACATTATTATAACTTGTATATATTAGCGTTATTTCGCTAGGACTTAATTGTCTACTATATATTCTTAGGTCATCCATATAACCACCTAATTCTTCTCCAGCATTTCCAGCTGGCCATCTACCTACTATTATTTCATTATTTCCAGTATTAAGAAAAGAAGATGATATATCATTTGCTATTTTAATTCCGTTTCTCCATATTTCTCTATTTTTATTCCCGTCTATTTGAAAAACTAAGTGAACCCATCTATTTAAATCTATTGCGTATGAAAATTGCGAAAATAGGTCATTTCCAAAAAACCCGAAATGATATCTATAATCATTCGTAAATACGCAGTTTAATATCATATTTACGGTATTAGTTATTCCTTGTGAAATAATAACACCATTTTTTTGTTGATAAAGCCATACCGATATTGAGAATGCTTTATTATTAAATGTATATTCACTTGTTCTCAATGCATCATTTGTAAAATATGATGATTTTCCAAACTTAAATTGTGTTGATGATATTTCTGGACTTCCAGTATGTGTTAATAAATGTTTATTATTTCCACTACTATCAAAAAAGTTTTCATCAAACTTATAATGCAATGAAAGTGATTTATCATATAATAAAGGTTCAATTATACTGAAAAATTTAGGGTTTCGCGATGATATAGGTTTTTTACTTATTGTCTTTATTGTTTCAATATTTTTTCCATTAATTGTAATTTTATCACTTATTGCAATTGTCATTCTATTTAATATATCGAATATATATATTTACATTAAATAAACATAATATAAAAATAATATCTCATTTTCATTAGATTATTAACTCCATATATCATAATAAAAAATAGATATCATACAAAAACTCCATATTTTATAAGCGAATATATTAAAATTGATATGTTTATTTCAAACATTATCTTAATAATAGAATAATTCTATAATATAAGATGTCTTACTACATAGGCGTTGATAATAAAAGGCATGATATTGACTGGGATTTAGTATTTTTAAATAAAAATAAAAATATTAATTGTAAATATATTGTCAGTATTGCAGAATATCATAATTGTATTGATAATTATTTTGAGTTTTATTTCTTATTAGAACAATGTATTGATTTAGTTAATAAGTTTGGTATTTATAAAACAATTTCTATGGTAGCAGTATATTATTGTGAGATTATTACTTTTAATGAATTGAAACATAATAATGTTCTATATATTCATTTGGCTAAACTTTTATTACAACATTTAAGTTCTTTCAATATTATAGCAAACACAGAAAATGGTGGTTATATTCCTATTGACACATTAGATGACGATAGTATTTCTAACGCATCGACCGAAGTAAATGATTATGATAGTGAAATGGAAGATGATGCTGAAAGTGAAATAGAAACTGAAAGTGATACTGAAAGTGAAATGGGAACTGAAAGTGAAATAGAAACTGAAAGTGATACTGAAAGTGAAATGGGAACTGAAAGTGATACTGAAAGTGATACTGAAAGTGAAATGGGAACTGAAAGTGATACTGAAAGTGATACTGAAAGCGATACTGAAAGTGATACTGAAAGCGATACTGAAAGTGAAATAGAAACTGAAAGTGATACTGAAAGTGAAATGAATACCTAATATTACAAATGAATATTATACTAATACTGGAAACAATAGTAGTATTTTTTAAATAAAGATTTGTTTTTATTTATTTAATACATTTATCTTATTCGTAATCAAATTTAGTTTAATATATAATGTTGTTTTTTTATATACAGGAATATTATTAAATATAAATAAACGACATCTATTTTCAGATAAAGGTGTTCCTATTATAAATACTTCTCCGATATTTTTAATATCTATCATTATTTCATTTTCTGATACTACCGAATAATACTCTAATTTGCTTATCTTTTCAATTGCTTCAGATAATGGTATATTAAATTCATCCTCAAATATATTATTATATTTATTTAATGTCTTGTATAAATCTTTTATTGGATGACTGCATCTATTATTATAAAATATGCAATTATTATATTCAATAATTTTATTTCCAAGCATAACCTTCGAATTACTATTAACCTTATTTAAAGGATAATAAGTATTCAATGTCAATAGATTAAAATATACAATGCTATTTATCAACATCTTTTATATATTCTAATATATTTCTACATATATTATCATTTTTTTAAATAAATATTAAAATTACAAATATACAATTGTTTTATCTTTGATATTTTATAATATCATCATATTGTAATATACTTTAACTTAAATATTGTTATGAATGATAACAAAAAAATGAGTACATAATCTTTTTATTTTAAGAATATTATAGAAAAGTTTAAAAGTTATAGAAAAATATAATTATGTACTCAAAAATGTTCTTAAGGTTTTGCAAAATAATAATAATAATAGTAATGGATTAAATGAGTACATAATTAATTTATTTCAAGAATATATAGAAAAGTTTAAAAGTTATAGAAAAATATAATTATGTACTCAAAAATGTTCTTAAGGTTTTGCAAAATAATCATAATAATAGTAATGGATTAAATGAGTACATAATTTTACGAGTTTTGACTAAAAATATTAATATAAATATATATTAATAATAGATTAATAACAAAATCAATATGAGTGATAAATGTCCTTTGGGTTCTGTAAATAATAATCTAAAAGTAATAGCATTAATAGCTTTAATATGTATTTTTTTTATTGTAGTTTTATACTATTTTAAAAGCACTATCAATAAACACAACTTAATTGAAAACTTTTTTACAGGAGGAACTGCTAAAATTAATAAAACAAGTTATTCAAATATAATAATAGGTTCTCCCAAAAATATAGAAATTAATGATAGATATAATGGTGATATTAAATTAAGAAATTGTCAAGTTTATTTTGTAGGGGATAATGAAAAACAATATTGCGATACTTTATATTCAACAGACCCTTTAAATACTAACTGTAAATACGAGTTTAAAGATAACTGGAAAGAAATTGACACTATTACATATTCGGACAAAATAGAAAATAAGATAGATAAAAAAATATACAACAAAGAATTCAACAATAATACTACTATTGAAAATCAAAATAATATGACTGCGTGTTTTAAAAATATAAGTACTTCTGATAATAAGTTTAGATATAAAAATAATTCTCTTGTAACATATGATAATATAGGAACTGTTAATAATAACACTGTTAATAATAATACATTACGATTAAAAACCGACGGTTCTGTCGATAATTATATATCTAAGTTTTTTAATGTATCTCAAAATAATATCAATGACCACGATAATATGATAGATTCTATTTGCTCAATTAGATACGATAATATCCCTAATCTTAAAACTACGTTTTATAAGTTTAATTTAATTCAAGATAATAACGAATGGGTTCTTGATAATTTGAAAGATGTAGTTTTAAATAGAACACAAACGCAATTTGAAGGAGAAACTCCATCTACATTTTTGAGTTCTAATACTTTTGGCATTTACGTTAGTTCATTTGATGGTAGGTTTGTTAAATTTACTGTTTTCAAATCATCTAATATACCAGATAAACTCGTTCAAGTTTATAGATTTAAATACAATTATCTTTGCGATGGAAAAGTTTTAGAATACAGCAACAATATTTCAACTACTATTCATATGAAAGAATTATTAGACAACACTAGCAAAAACGAAGTTTCCTCTCATACATTCGATTTAGAATTTGTTAATAGTCAAGAAAGTAAAACTTTTTGGAACAATCCTAACTTTAAATCATCTACTTTTGAAAATAAACATGATATCATCAAAAAAGAATTAGATAATTTACAAAAAATATACAATGAACAAATTAATAAACAACATGACACATCATATTTAACTGATATTATTAAAGAAAATAGACTTCTTATTATTAATTCAAATAATGATAGAAACACATTTCATACAAAAGTTAATATTAATGGTATCGATGAAGGAGATTTTGACCAAGAATCTATTGTTGGATTAGTCAGTAATAATATTCCAAACTTTAATTATACAAAAGGATATAATCTTGTAGTTACTGATAAAAATACATCTCAACCGGTAGGTAGAATAGGTGTAGCCGAACCAATTGTAGAAAGTGAAGAACGAATGTATCCTCCTATTAGAAACGTATCATCAAATAATCATTTAATATCAGGACATCCTTATGGTAATGGTACTTATGTTATTAGTAGTAGTACGGAAGCATCAATACCCGGTAGAGATGTATATCGTATTTTTACAAATGGTCTTTTTGGTAATTGGGGGTTTCATCATTATTTAGGAGGTATATATAGAACCACTGAAAAAAATAAAATTGTAGATGGATATAACGGCGATTGGTTTAAAATTAAATTACCAGTAGCCATTAATCTTACAAAAATTATTATTAGATCATATAGAAATTTATTAGACAGATTACCTGGCGACTTTAAAATATATGGCTCTAATAACGAAACAACATGGGATGAAATTATACATATTACAGACGCAACACATACAATAAATACTGATTATGAATTATTATTAACAACTAATCAATATTATAATAATTATGGATTAGTTGTTAATAAACTGTTTAATAATATAGAGAATAAAAGTGGTGTTATAACAATTCAAGATTTATTCATATACGGCAAGGAAAAAATAGAACCTATACCAATTAACAGTTATTATAAATATTTATCATTTGCAAATACTGGAAATTCTGGATATTCATTAACATATGACTTTACTCCGTTTAATAATTTAACATCATGGAGAAATTATGCAATATCATTGGGTGGTTCAACTAATACTTCTTCATTTAATGGGGGTGGTGCGTGGGTAGCAAATAATCCAATCGGTTTTGTAGATATTCCTTTACCCGATGGTTATAATTTTGTAGAGGTAACTTATTATAATGGACATCCTGGAGGGAATGTTTATGTTCTCATAGATGGTGTTATAAAGTCTGGGGTTGGTAGAAGAGGTTCGTCCAAATATTCTGGAACATATACAAAAGGGCAAATTTTAAGAGTAGATGAACGAAATACAGGAATTATAGGACAGAATTTAATAATTAAATTGTCAAGAACACATACAGAATATACTATTAACTTTCCTGAAAATACTGAGTGTGATGTTTTAGTTGTTGGTGGTGGTGGTGCTGGCGGTAAGTTCGGTGGTGGTGGTGGTGCTGGTAGTGTTTTATTTAAATCTAATATTGTATTGAATGGTGCTATTTCTATTCATGTTGGCAAAGGTGGTATTGGTTCAGCGTCAAGAGATGTGAATGGAGAAAATGGATTTCAAAGCAAAATTAATATAAAAAATGTTAATTATATTGCTGATGGTGGGGGTGGAGGAGGAACGCGACAAAATGGAAATACAGGATGGATAGGAAGACATGGTAATACTGGAGGATCTGGCGGTGGTGCCTCACATAGTAATAGAGGTGGTCAATTTAAAGGCGGTGCAACCACTAAATCAAAAAATAAATATTTGGGTTGGGAAACAAATGGAAATAATGGAGGAGATGGACGTCCCAATACTTCAGGAGGAAATCCAAATCACGCTTCTGGTGGAGGAGGTGGCGCTGGAGGATTAGGACAAAAATGGGATAGTACAGGAGGTGGTAATGGTGGATTAGCAAAAGAATATATTTCTATATTTGGAAAAGATGTAGGACATAATGGTTATTTTGGAGGAGGTGGTGGTGGTAATACATGGCGAAATGGAGGTGATGTTGGATATGCTAATGGTGGAAATGGATTATTTGGAGGTGGTGGTAATGGTGGGTTAGACGGGAGCAATGATATATCAGGAGGAGAAGGAATGGCTGGAACAGGTGGTGGTGGAGGTGGTTCAAAATGGGATGGTGGAAGTGCCGAAGATCAAGATGGTGGCGACGGTGGTTCGGGTATCGTTATCATAAGATATAAAACAACTTTATCTAATACAGAATTAATTAGAAGAAGTAGTGAAGTAGATAAAAATACTATTGATTATATGTCACAAAGTTTAACATATTTTGGAAATGATGCTAATATTAGAGAAAATACTACGTGGGATTCGTCATCCAATATGACAAAGATACCCGCTTATAAATTAAAAACTATTTCTATAATGTCATACATGTTTTTACAAAGAGGTGAATATAATTTTGATATTAGTTTAGGTATTAAAAATTCATCAATAATATATATGAGGTCTAATCTTTCTATGGGATCTAATATTAAAATTACTAATGTAAATGTTAATGTTTTTAAAACTGCTGTCATAAAGAAAGGGGGATTTTATATATTCACATATACATGCGATATTCTATTAAATACTGATGATGTTATTAATTTTAATATAACAGATACACGAACCGGAACTAATATATATAATTACTTATACGGAGGTTTGCTTTTACATAACGAAAATATTGGTATTCTTTCAGGAACATCTCGTAATAATTTTGAACATGTTCTATTTAAAAATAATACAAAAAGTTCTATGCAAACAATATCAAACTATCTCGCCAATACAAGCGTCGACCATTGGAACATCAGAAAATATACGTCTATCATAGAAAGAGCTAATAAAGAAATAAGAGATAAGAAAAAGTCAGAACAAGATAATATAAGACGCGTAAATAACGAATTTATTAATACTAAAAGAACATTAGACCGTATTAATTATAATGATCCAAAATGGTTCAAATCTAATCCAGCAACTTTAAAGAAAAATCCAAAACCACAAGCAATATTCAGCAATTATCAAGAAAGTGATTTTATAACATATGAAAAAATACAAAATGTTATGGAGAGAACACCAACAACTAATTTAACAAGTCAAATTAATTCAAAAAGATCTATTTATATATTGCGTTAATAATTATATTTTTGTCATTATTTGCAAATATCTTAAAAAATGATATATCATTTATAAATAATATAATTCATTAATAAATCTAAATGGCTGAAATTGTTATATATGGAACGAGTGCAATATTAGGAGGATGTTTTATGATGTATTCATATATGTCATTCCGGACAAATAAAGAAAATAAACAAAACAAAATTATAAAAGAACTTCGGCAAAAAAAATATATGGAAGATGAAGAAAAAAAAAAAGTATTTGAACAAAAAAAGAAACAGTATGACGAAAATATTAAAATTTATAAAAATAATAATTCGCAAGACTTTTCTGAAATTTCATTTAGTTAAATTGTTCTTGTAAAACATTTATTTAATTTAAAAGCATTTTTAACATAAAATTAATATAGCGTTCTTTATCTTAGTACGCATCTACAAATAATGGAATATTATCTTTATTTTTTTCCTTTAAATAAAGTTTTTCAAATAAACTTGATATTTTTCAGTTTCAGTTATTTATTTCGTATTTTTTAATCAATTATATTTTGTTCTTTCATTTTGCTTTTGTAAATTACTAAAAAATCCAGACTTCTTAATATCAAACAATTAGAAATTTTGAAATTGAATATTAAGTTGTTCTATATATTTGATATGTATTTTTATTTCAGGCTTTAATGTTTTTGTTGTACTTTCGTAATTTATACTATATATTATTAAATTATTAGATTAAATTCTTTTATTAATATGATTAAAATAATCCTCTATAATATTGCGTAGTTTATTATAATCAATTGTTTTATTTTTATTAGTTTAAAATAAACTGTTAGTAAATTAGTTTTTCAAGAGTTATTTTAAGTTTATCAATTTCTAATCCGCCACCTTTTATTTTGATTTTTTTTATCTGTATAAATATATTTTTTAACCATAATACTATATCAAAAATACAAAATAAATGTTTTAATGATAAAAAAATAAAATGTTTCATAATAATATAAATTATATATATGTATCAATAATAAAATGTTGTTATTAGCTAAATTATAATAAATTATAATAAATTATAATACATCATACTCGTCTCCTTCTTCTAGGCTATTTTTATTACCACCTTCCATAACAATATCATTTCCTCCACCGCGACTAACTTTTTTTCCACCCATCATACTGCGATAATCAACATTACCGCCTTTTTTACTTTTTTTTCCACCAATAATTTGCTTGAATGTATTACTAAGCGACTCAGTAAATAATGGAATGTCGTCAAATCCTAATCTGGGTGTATGAAAGTCGGCAACTCCACCTTTTTTAGACATCTTTTTACCACCCATAATTTGATTATCATCGGCTTCGCCACCTTTTTTAGACATCTTTTTACCTCCCATAATTTGATTATCATCGGCTTCGCCACCTTTTTTAGACATCTTTTTACCTCCCATAATTTGATTATCATCGGCTTCACCGCCTTTTTTAGACATCTTTTTACCACCCATAATTTGATTATCATCGGCTTCACCGCCTTTTTTAGACATCTTTTTACCACCCAAAAATTGATTATCATCGGCTTCGCCACCTTTTTTAGACATCTTTTTACCTCCCATAATTTGATTATCATCGGCTTCACCGCCTTTTTTAGACATCTTTTTACCGCCTAATACTATTGGGGGTATTTCAGGTATCTCTCCTCCTTTTTTAGATTTCTTTTTACCTCCAACAACGGGAAAACTATCTTTATCCATATAATTCATTTCACTTTCATAGTCAGAATCAGATTCTGCTTCTCCTCCTTTTTTTGAATTCTTTCGCCCTCCTGTTATAGGTTGTACGCCATAGTCATCCCCTTCTAATTCTCCGCCACTATAATCTAAATCATCGTCTCCTGATTCGTATTCACCACCTCGTACGGATTTAACAGTTTTTTTAGGTTTTTTTCCGGTAAGTTTGGATTTCTTAAGTTTTCTGAAACTTGCTATATCCATCATTGTACCATTGCATTTACAATATTGTTTCTGCGACCCTGGCATTTTATAAATACCTTTTTTTACACCCATAACTTCTCGCGTATCTACAAGTTTATAATCTTGCATATCCTTTCTATTTCAATTAATAGAAAATTAAAAAAGTAAAAAAGTAAAAAAGAAAAAAACATAATATTGCAAATTTATATATGAATTATTATATATTATGTTCGCATATCAATTTACCTACATCGTTGGTATAAGGAACATTTGTAATTTGCTCATCTTTTCTTTCACCTATAACTAACCAATCAATTTCGATATTATCCGTTATATTCTCGCAATTAATAGTTATTTTCCCTGAATCTATTTTTCCATTAACTCTATCATATGTTTGATTATTCATTACATATAATTGACAACTTGTATTTAGTGCGTCAAATGTTCCTTCTGACATTCCTCCGACAGTATTACATTCTTTATCAATATCTATTTCGCATTTTCCGTCAATTGTCATCTTTTTACCTCTATATATATTATCAAATCGCGGACCTTCTACACAACCGTGATATAACCACTTATTTATATTCAACGGATGTTCAATTTTAAAAGTCTTGTATAATGCCGATATGGGACCATCTATATCAATTGAACCAATGACACTCAATGCCGACGTAGGATTAGTCGTTCCAATACCAACATTTCCCATATGATATACATTAGGATTTGTTGAACTATATGTCCATTGTGCGTCAAAATTTGTTTTTATTATTTTATATCTAATAATAACAATTCCTGAACCACCGTTACCACCTTCTCCGTAACTAGCACTTCCACCACCACCTCCCGAACCAGTGTTATCTTTAGCATTTAAACCATTTGATATTGCTGTACCAATTCCTCCAGCCCCTCCTCCACCTTTACCTCCTGTACTATTAGTTTCTGGCAATACAATATCCCAACCACCGCCACCACCACCGCCAGCAAAATATATTAAATTATCTGTTTCAACTTTTCCAAAATTTGTTCCAAACATTGTTTTAAAGTCATAACCAATTTCACTAATTCCAGATAATCCATCACCTCCATTTCCTGGACTAGCATTTACATTCCAATCAGCACCATTTCCTCCTACTGTTCCCGCACCCCCTCCACCACCTCCTTGTCCTGCATCACTTGTAGATGCTGTCGAACCATTCTGTCCTCTACCACCAGTACCTCCGTCATTACCTTTGCTATATACAGTTCCTGTTGTATAAGTATCAACTGTTGCATTTTTTATACCTTTATCTCTATCTCCTAAATTGGGTGGTCCTAACCATCCATCACCTCCAGAACCAGAACCTCCATTTTTTAAAATACCTTTACCAGTTGCACCCCCGCCTTCTGCTATAACTGTGTCAAATGAGGTATCTATACCTTTTGTTGGTTCTACACCACCAGATGCAGGATTAGTTCCACGAATACCACCTCTACCAACAATTATATTATAGTTTCCGTTTAAAATTGCATTATGTATTAATACTAATTGTCCCGCACCACCACCTCCACCGTGTCCGCCCCCACCACCACCCCCACCACCAACAATTAGAATATCGCATTCTGTATTTTCAGGAAATGTTATGGAATATGACGATTGTTCCTTTAGATTGTATAATTCTAAAACCTCACTGGGTGTTAATACTTTATTATATATTCTTACATCACCAATTCTACCAAGAAAACCTCTATCTTTATCTCCACTTTCGCCTATTACTAAATGTTTCGAAGTTCCTAATGTTTGATTTGCATTTCCTGTTCCAGTTGCACGAGATACTCCATTTAAATATAAAATTACTTGAACAGATGCTGTATTATTTAATGTATATACACAATGATACCATGTATTAATAGATAACCCTGATACTGTAGGAGATGTCGTCCATCGATTGGATAATGCGGCGTGTACTGTTAATTGATTGCCTCCGTTGAAATCAAACTGAATTGATGGGGATGATAATGAATAATCTCCGTATCCCATCATTGTATAAGTACCAGTTCCACTAACAAAAAACCAAAAAGCAAAAGATATAGGGACGTTTTGATTTATATCGGGGGTTGTTGTAAAGTTTGTTTGTGCGGTTGCTGTTGTATCAATATATTGCGAATATGGGAAAGAATTTTGCGAAGATGTATTATAAGTAATTGCACCTGTTTGCGATAATGTTCTATTATTACCACTACTATCTAACAAATTTCCATTAAACTTATAATGAGCCATTAGATTTGTACTATCAACTTGTAATACAGGACTATTTTCTACATTTGGATCGTATGTAAAAGGTATATAACCATAATCATTTAATATGTCTATACCATATATAAACCATTCGTCAAAGTTTAACACACCACTTACACCCTCTACATTATCAAATAGTTTATTAACTACTAATCCATAATTGTTGTAATATTCGGGAATTGACAATAATAATTCATAAAAAGTGTTTTCAGCAGAATATGTCGCATCTGTTATATGTATTATTTCTACCCAGTTTATTTCATCATTTGAACCATATATTTTAAAGTCTTCTGGTGCTCTATCTAAAACACTTCTTGCTTTAATAACAATTCTTGTAAGTTTAATAGATACTGGTAATTTAATTTTAACCCAATCTCCATTATAACCATCTACAATATTATCATTTTCAGTATCACGATATACTCCTCCTAAATAATGATGAAAACCAAAAGTACCATAGTTCCCATTTTTAAATAATTGAAAAGGTGGTGCTACACTCCAAAATGTACTAAAACTTATAACATAATTACCGTTTCCATAAGCTTGGTTTTGAACTAAATGATTACTTGATACTACATTTCTAATGGGTGGGTACATTTTTTCTTCTTTCGCAATTGATTTGTTTAATATTTCTGTTCCATATATAAACCATTCGTCAAAATTTAAAGCATCAGCGCTACCACTACCATCACCAATCATTTTATTAACAACTAAACCGAAACTATTATAAGTTCCTGATGTTGATATTGTTGTATCGAATAACCCATTAACATATATTGGATTTGTTCCGTATGTAATTTCTACCCAATTTGTTTCATCATTAGAACCATATATTTTAAAGTTTTGTGGTGCTCTTTGTCCGGTACTTGGTCTTATCTTAAATGCGTATCTTGTAAGATTAATAGCAACTGGAAACTTTATTTTTAACCAATCTCCATTATACCCAGGTACAATATTATCGGTTAAAGTACTACTAAAATTTCCATTAGGTACTATATATCTATTATCAGAACCCCAATGCCCACCGACTGTATTACTTGTATTAAAACAATTCCAAGGTTGATCCGGAGAAATAAAACTACTAAAACTTGTAACATAAAGTCCATTTCCATAATGTTGTCCTGTTATTTGATGATTTTCGGATGATACATTTCTTATCGGTGGGTACATTCGTTCAATACTTTTAACAATAGGATTTGCACCTATTTTTGGAGTTAATCCAATCGAGTTTCCAATCTCCATTATTTTACCATCAATAGTAATATTATTATTTCCGAGTACTACACTAGACATTCTATTTTATATGTAATATTTATATATATATATTTAAAACATATTTTTTAGGTTCTAATCTACATTATGCTCACATATCAAATTTCCCATATTATTTGTTAATCTATTTCCTATTATATTTTCATCTTGTCTTTCACCAATAACTAACCAATCTACATCAATATCATCAATTGTATTCTCGCAAATAATTATTATTTTTCCATCTATTATTGATCCCTTGACAGCATCAAAAGTATTAGTATTTTGCAAATATAATTGCGAGTCCGCGTTAAGGGCGTCAAATGTTCCGTCCGTCATACCACCAGTATCATTACATTCTTTATCAATATCTACTTCGCATTTTCCATTTGTTATGCGTTTTTTACCTCTATACATATTATCAAAACGCGGAGCTTCGACACATCCATGATATAACCATTTATTCATATTCAATGGATGTTCTATCTTAAAAGTCTTTGTTCTCGCCAAATATTCGCCTGTTATTGACACTGAACCAACTATGCTTAATGCCGACCTAGGATTAGTCGTTCCAATTCCTACATTCCCGATATGATATACACTAGGATTTGTTGAATTATATGTCCATTGTGCATCAAAATTTGTTTTTATTACTTTATATCTTATAATTACAATTCCTGAACCACCAGCACCAGAAATCGCATTAGGACCTGTTGTTGTTCTACCTGTTCCACCTCCACCACCTCCAGTTCCAGCCCCACCATTTCCTGCAGTAGGCGTTCCATCACCTTCTAAATCTCCATTTTGTCCGTTTGTTATACCACCTGTACCACCATTTCCAACTCCTTCAGTAGCTTGACTTCCATTACCTCCACCTCCACCACCCATTCCACCATTTCCTGCTAAAGAACCAGACCCACCCGCATACATACCACCACCACCACCACCACCCCAATAATAATTATTTCCATCTATATTAATTTGTGTTCCATCTGCTCCATTTCCTCCTTTTGTCATACCAGTTTCGGGAATAGCATTTCCACCAGCACCTCCTCCACCATTACCACCTACAGAACCTGCACCATTAGTAACATATTTTATCCCATTTGCACCATTTCCTCCATAATATATTGAATTAATTATATTTACTCCAGATACTACTGTTCCAATATTTGCGGTTGTTAAAGTACCAGCATTTCCAAAAGCGGTAAATCCAGAACCACCTGCACCACCACTCCCACCATTCCCGCCGTCTTGTCCTTTTGACCCATATCCACTCCATTCACCAGTTCCACCAAACCCACCACCTTTAACAATAATACCAAATAATTCAGTGTCTTTACCATTATTAACGGCTACCGTTCCTGCAGTAGTTCCACTTATATTTGCACCACCATTTCCAACTTTTATATTATAAGTTCCAGAACTAATTATAGCATTCTGTATATGTAAAACCCCCCCTCCTCCTCCACCACCACCGATATAAGTTCCTCCTGCTCCACCTCCTGCTACTACTAAAATCTCACATTCTGTATTTTCAGGAAATGTTATATTGTATTGTGTTTGATTATCACCAGCATTATATAAAGCGAAATAATTATAATCAGTATCAATTCGTATTGATAATAATTTTTTGTTATATCTATATCTTATTATAACTACTCCAGAACCACCGTCACCGCCTTTATTATTACTATTATAATGACTACCTCCGCCTCCACCACCACCTGTATGTTGTCCTCCGTTTCCTCCTGGTCTATTTGTCTGCGCCCCAGTACTACCTCCACCCCCAGGTTCGCCATTATTATATCCTATTCCGCCAAAAGTAGTATTAACAGCTCCACCTCCACCACCACCTAATCCACCATTACCGCCGGTAGTTGTATATCCGGCACCTCCACCACCTCCAGCCCAATAATATCCTTCACCTGTAATATCAGAATATATTCCGAATCCTCCAAATGCTGCACCAGCATCAATTGATGGAGCACCACCGCCAATTGAACCAGCCCCTCCACCTCCTCCGCTATGATATGCTTGAAGACCAAAACCACCGCGATTACCTTGCCCTACAGTTCCTACCCCAGCTTTACTGATAGTATTAGTTGCGTTATACCCAGACGAACCACCCCCAGAACCTCCACTACTTCCTTGTCCAGCTAGTTGATGAGTAAATACACTAGATCCTCCATACCCGCCTCCAATAGCAATGTTATTTCCAAATTGAGAATTTCCACCATTTTTTGCATTAATTGTAAATTGATGAGCAGCTGGTTGTCCATTTGTTCCTGCTGCTGGTGCTCCGTCACCGCCTTTTCCAACATTAATAGTATATAAACCATTGAAATATTGATTATTTAATTTAATAAAACCACCAGCTCCTCCACCTCCACCCATATCCATACCACCCCCTCCTCCACCTCCAATAATTAAAACATCACATTCGGTAGGTTGTTTAAAGTCTATATTATACACGGTTGGGTTTCCGCCTGTATTTGCAAAAAACGCATATTTATAATTTGAATCTATTGTTGATATTATTGAAGCTGGTATCGGGTCTGATGCTAGCATTATTATTGGAATTATACGCGTTGTTCTAAATCTTATTATTACAATACCTGAACTGCCATTTCCACCAATATTACCTCCTCCTCCACCTGCTCCTCCGCCACTTCCTGTATTTGCTATTGCATTTCCTCCATTATTATATGGATTTCCGCCCGTTCCGCCAATATCAGAACCACCAGAACCAGGACTTCCTGCTTGTTGATTATTATGAATACCACCGCCTCCACCTCCAGCATAAAATATATATGTACCAGTTATATTATATGGTCTTCCTGATCCTCCGTCTCCACCGTGACTAATTCTTTTAGCTTGGTCTGTGTCGCTTGTATAATCCCCTGATGTATTACCTACAGCTCCTGCACCACCACCACCGCCGCCAGCTCTATCCCATCCTCCACTTTCGTTATTTCTACCTCTTCCACCATTATTACCAAAACCTGTAAATGTATATGATACGCTATTATGTGTTCCTGTATAACTTGTTACCTGCGTTGATACTCCTCCATTACGGTCAATATTGTCCTGACTATTACTTGCACCACCTCCACCACTACCACCATTATGACCGCTACTAACACCATCTACTCCACCGCCACCGCCAGCTCCTATTATAGAAACCCCACCTATATCAATAGTACTATTTTCTCCATTGTCGGGATTAGTAGAAGTTTGTATTCCACCTTTTCCTACCGCTATATTATATGTACCATTTAATATAAGACCTGTTCCATAAACTAACCCACCAGCACCACCTCCACCTCCAGAGTTTAAACCACCAGCCCCTCCCCCAGCTACTACTAAAATATCACATTCTGTATTTTCTTGAAAATTCATTGTATATGATGTTTGAGTTGCTCCTGTATTAACAAGTGCCACATAAGCAAATCCTGTCCCTGGTATATTTATTGGCGCTACATAAGGCAATACATCTGGGAAGAAATGTATAATAGGTTCTACGAATGTATCATTATCAAATGTAGGAAAATCGCTTTCAAGACCTATGTCACCCACAGATTTAAATGTTTCTAATATTTTTCCTCCAATAGTAATATTATCATTCCCCAGAACTACACCAGACATTCTATTTAATATGTTATATTAATATATATATAAATATTACATATTGTTTTATGTTCTAATCAATATTATGTTCGCATATCAAGTTTCCTTCAATACTAGTCAATGGAACATTTATGACATTTTCATCTTTTCTTTCACCAATAACTAACCAATCTACTTCGATTTCGTCTTTAGTATTCTGACAATTTATTATTATTTTTCCATCTACAATTGATCCTTTAACACCGTCAAATGTTTGATTATTCCTGAGATATAATTGAGAGTTTGTATTAAGGGCTATAAATGTTCCTTCGGTCATACCCCCGGTTTTATTACATTCACTGTCAATATCTACTTCGCATTGTCCATTTGTAACCATTTTTTTACCTCTATATATATTGTCAAAACGCGGGGCTTCAACACATCCATGATACAACCATTTATTCATATTCAAAGGATGTTCAATTTTAAATGATTTTGATACTGCCGAAATTCCAATACTTGCCGATACAGAACCAACGACACTTAATGCGGATGTAGGATTAGTCGTTCCAATACCAACATTACCTAAATGATATACACTAGGATTTGTTGAACTATATGTCCATTGAGCGTTATAAGATTCTTTTATTATTTTATATCTTATAATTACAATACCAGAACCGCCGTTTCCACCAAGACCCTCGCCACCACCACCTCCACCACCTGTACCATTTATTCCATTTGTTGCAGCGTAATTCCCACTCATTTGACCTCTCCCACCCCCTCCTTTTCCACCTACACCTGCGGGTCCTCCTTGTGTTCCACCACCACCACCTCCGGCAAACCACCCATCTTCACCTAAAGATGTTCCAAATGTAGAAGACATATTTCTACCTACACCACCAATACCACCAGACAAAGAACTTGTATTTCCACCATTTCCTCCTGCACCACCTCCTCCCCCACCTCCCCAAATAGGTGCTACATACCCACCTATACCACCATTATTACCTTCGCCAATAACTCCAATACCACCATCTTCGGCGTGTCTAACACCACCCCCACCACTTCCACCTTGTCCTACAATGTAATTTGCATTATTATAAGCATAAGATTGTCCGGCTGTTCCTCCTCCACCATCTGCATCATATGATATCAATGTATTTCCTCCAGTAAATAATGAATTTTTTCCATTTTCTCCAATCGCAACACTACTTGTTCCTATACCCCCTCTACCAACATTAATATTGTAAGTTCCTAATAAAATAATATTTTGATTAAATATTAAACCACCAGCACCACCACCGCCAGCAATTGACCTACCTGCACCACCCCCCCCAGCTACCACCAAAATATCACATTCTGTATTTTCAGGAAATGTTATAGTATATGGTGTTTGATTTGCACCAGTATTATTAATAAATGGAATATAAGTATAACCACTATTTATTGATATTGGATATGGTATTGGTATAAATGGTGCATTTGTTTTATACCGTATGATAACAATACCAGAACCGCCAGAACCGCCACCATCTCCATTAGGACCTGCTAAATAATTATAATTATATCCACCCCCCCCTCCACCACTACCAGTTCCATTTACACCATTTAATCTTGTTGGTATAACTAATGTTCCATTCGATGAAGTATTATAAACACCATTGCCACCAATTTCGCTACCTCCAATCGCTGCACCAGTATTTGATATTCTACCCCCCCCTCCTCCTGCAGCATATAATGAATTAATACCTGTTATATCTATTGCAATACCATCTCCACCATCATTAAGTTTATTTCCTCCTGCACCACCACCACCTCCTCCAAAAAACCCTGTTATATTAGTTATTAGAGCATTATTACCGCCATTAATATTTATTCCATTTTGTCTAATTGTTCTCCCTTGTGTAGAATTACCACCATTAACTGGTATTCCATCTATTGTACAACTTCCACCTCCTCCTGAACCACCATCAAATCCTCCATCTGGATTTCCAGGCGGATCTCCACGCCTTGTCCCTCCTCCTCCGCCTCCATTGCCTTGATAAATTATACCATTAATAGAAAGAATACTATTATTATTATTAAGAATTTGCGACGAATTACCACTATCAACGCCATTGGAAATATTAATTGTTTGTGCTCCCCCCTTACCTACATTAATTATATAATTTCCGCGTAAAATTACATTTTGTTGATAAACAACGCCACCAGCACCCCCTCCACCACCAACACTTCTCCCTCCACTTCCACCACCGCCAACAATTAAAATATCACATTCTGTATCTTCTGTAAAATTTATATTATATGATGTATTATTTGCTCCAGACGTATATGCAAAACTCATATATTTATAATCGCTATCTATAGTTATATTAGCTACGGATGGGGATGATATAGGGTCCAAAATTGGTCTTATAGGAATAGCTGATATTTTTGGAGTTAATCCTACAGACTTCACAGTTTCAACGACTTTTCCATCAATAGCGATATTATCACTTAATACAATAGTCATTTCTATTTAATATATTAAATATATTTATTTATATCCTAAAAAATTTTAAGAATTATATATAAAATTGATACTGTATTAAAATATTATGTATTATGTCATCAATTATGAACAAAATAGATATCAATAATATCTTTGAAAATTATTTTATAGAAGATATTAACAATTGTTTCGAAAAGCACAAAAAGGTTTTATACGCAAATTTAGAAAGTTATATAGCAGATAATCACGGTATGGTGCGAGAGATTATTATTTATTACGGAATTGATAAATCTAAAATGATATATTTTAATATAACTGGTAATAATATTGAAACTAATATAACCGAATATACTATGATTAATAAATTATCTTGTGCGATAGTATTTCAATATATATTAGATAACAAATATGTTGAAAAATATACTTATCGCGATACTAAAAACACATATTTTGAAGAACATATGTAATATTAATATATACTGAAAAACTTATATTTTTTATTATATATATAAGTAATATACGAAAATATGATAAACAAAGGTTATGAACTTATAGATGGAAAAATGCGGAAAAGTTGCAATGAAAACCAAGAAAGAAATATAATAACAGGAAGATGTCGTAAAATAGTTAAGGCTAAAAAAAAAGTAGAAAAAGAGAAAAAAGGTTATGAAATTATAGATGGAAAACTGCGAAAAAACTGTAATGAAAACCAAGAAAGAAATATAATAACAGGAAGATGTCGTAAAATAGTTATAGCTAAAAAAGAAAAAGTAGAAAAGGTAAAAAATACTGTTAAATGCGAAAATATAATGTTGTCATATGATGGATATAATAGTTGTTATTTAGATTCGTTATTAGCATCATTATTTACAACTGAAAATAAATATGTTTATGACTTATTTTTCAATACTGAAATTGATGATTCTAATAACGAATTATATAAACTCGCTACTGATATTCGCAAAGAGTTATATAATATCTATTCTATAATATCTCATAAAAATAATACAAATGTACCTCATAAGTGCAAAATAATACGCAAAATGATGAATGATTATAAAAATGCATATAATATATATAATCCTAATAACACAATTGACCAGAACGATTGGCAACACGTACAATCAGAGCCTGTGCAAACATTAGAGTTTTTTAATATTATTTTTAAATTTAAAGATACAACTGATATACAGCTACAAGTATGGGGTAGTAATACACAGCCTGATAAAAATACTATGATACATACTTCACCAATAACAAATAGACGCGAAAAGTCTTCATTTATACATAGAATAACTTGCAATATTGATGATAAAATACTTAACTTAAGTACTCATATACCTTCAAATATTAATATAACAGAATTTAATGATGATAATTTATGGAATGTAAGAAAAAATAATTCAAATGTTAAATATAAATACAAAATTGATGAATTGACGATAATTAATTCTCAATTATTATTCGTACATATTAACAGAATAATTTATGATTATTCAAATGAAAGACATGTAAAGTCGCAATCTTTAGCAAAAATACAAAATAAAATTACTTTAGGAAATGGTAATAGCAAATCATTACATTCTATTATAATACATAATGGAAAAGAAAATGGAGGGCATTATATTTGTTTATTTAAATGCAACAATAAATGGTATGAATTTGACGATCTAAAAAAAGATATTAAACTTATTGGTACTTTTACAGAAATTAGTAAAAATATAAATTATATGACAAATTGTACAGACCTAATATATGTATAAGTAGCATATTTTGCAAAATATAAAAATAAATACATATACACATATACACATATACACATATACACCCATACACACACAAGTACTAGATAATAGATAATAGATATAATAGACCTTCTAAATTATAATAACTTTTTCAAAATAATTCTGTATGTGTCATCGTTAATGAAAACTTTTATGCGAGATGCAAACATTTCGCTTATTTTTTGCTTTGCTACAATATGTTCTAATTGTATCAATTCTTTTTCTATTTTTTTTTCTTCTTTATCAATAAATTTAAGGAGATAAAATATGCTATTATAAAGCTCTTTTTTTGTCTCATTTTTATTTTTGTAATAGTTGATAACTGTATTATTTAAATTGACATTATCGATAATAAGTTCTTTTGGTTTATTATCAAATACATAACATTTTTCTTTATATATTTCTGTGAAATATAGTCCTTTCCAATTTTGATTAGCAGAAATCGCCCAACCACTCATACGTTCTCCTTGCACATATTTCAGTTCTTTTGGATTTTTTGTTAGCATTAAAGACAATAGATAATAATTATACAAACTTTTTAATTCTTTCAATTGTTCATAACTGATTATCATAGTAACTTCTCTGTGAAAATTATTATTATTTTCTTGTTCATCATCATCATAATCATAATCTTCTGGAAAAGTTTCATAATTTAAAAACCTTACATCTATCATATCATCTTTTTTTACGAAAGCAATAATCTCCGTAGTTTGATTAGAATGGTAATAATAACAACTATATTCCATTTTTTATTCAGTAAAGCAATTAGCCTGTGTTGTTTAGTTTTTCTTCTTGTTTTATATCTCGTGGATAATATTTTTTATATTTCCCTTATCATTTTTTATATTTATATTTTAGAACAAATATATTCTCATTTTCCTTAAGTAGCATTATTCGTAACAATATTTTGCAAAAACCTAAAGAATAATACATTTGGGTAGATAAGCCTATTATTATATATATCTATAACTCTACACTACTCATTTTATTCATTAGCATTCTTTATAACTATTTCGCAAAACCTTAAGAATAGATTTTGAGTACATAATTATATATTTCTATAACTTTTTAACTTTTCTATAAATTCTTTAAAAAAATAAATTATGTACTCATTTTATTCATTAGCATTCTTTATAACTATT
>Ga0222649_1000095_pt1 | contig 35869 bp, 54 predicted proteins | sample AntAcemetagen337_FD_179865 | JGI IMG/M metagenome (GOLD analysis project Ga0222649, IMG submission 179865) | Saline water microbial communities from Ace Lake, Antarctica - #337 | ecosystem: Environmental > Aquatic > Non-marine Saline and Alkaline > Saline | place: Antarctica: Ace Lake... | reverse complement strand
CGCTGTTTGCGCTCTTTCAAAGGAAACGTTCTTAAACGAAGCCATATCAGCTCCTAGACCCACAAGGCTAGTAGACATGTCTGCAGCCTCAACGGTTGATAGCCCCATTGCTGTGGACATATCACCGAACAGTGCAGCGGCATCAAGGGCGCTTTGTTGTGCAAGTCCCATACTGTCAATTGATGTTTTTGACCATTTCTTTACAACTTCTGATTGATCCTTAAATGAAACTTCCATTTTGTTCATAGTTTCATCAAGGTCAGATGCGGCTTTCACCATTCCGACAAAGCCCAAAACGACAGGAACGGTTACAAACATGGTCATTTTTTTGCCAGTGTCTTGCATCTTTTTGCCAATGCCGTCTAGCTTTTTGCCAAGACTATTAGAAGCTGCGTCAAACTTACCTGTATTTAAGCCAAGTTCATAATGGATTGAGCCAACATTGGTACTAGCCATTTCTAATACTCCTCAGGTTTTTAGCCTGTTGAATAATCTGGTCATAGCCCTCGGCATCTTTTATAAGGTCATTAACAATACTTTTTGCTTCTTCACCTCCGCCGTTTGGTATGGCGTTATCTTGGATTCTTTCAAGTCTTGCTGCAGCACGACCCTTTTTCATTTCAGCAGTAAGCGCAAAGTATACCCTTGCAAACTCATCAAGGACTTGACTATTAGTATAGCCGTAATATGAAATGAAAGAAGGAATGGACATTAGCCAACCACCGTCTCCGCTGGTTTTTCCGCTTTTGGGTTTTTCGTAAACGTGACCCCACTGGTTTTAATTTCTTTGGTTTCGCTTGTTTCAACACCAGCCATAAGTTGCTCGATGTATTCAAAAACGCTGTTAAAGTCAAGTTGTGCGTCTTTTAGTGTAGGTGAAACTTCCTCAATGATTGCATATAAATCTGTTTCTGCATCTTTAATTTGTTGCGTTGTTGCGTTTTTAATGTCTGAAAAAATTGAGCCAACCTTTTGCAGAAGCATAATGTGAGATACTTTAAGTGGTAAACACTCAATCTCAACGCCCTTTATTGCTATTGTAAAGTTTTTTGGTTTTAGATCATCTATTGTTAGTGCCATGTGATTCTCCCTTAACTTATTAGTGTTGTGTCTCTGTGGACAACCTGAAGCGTTATCTTATATATCTTACCATATTCTACGTCTCTTTGTATGTCCTCTATATCACCAATTACAAGAAATGTATATATGTACGAATCGTCAATTGTGGTATTGTGCATCCTGTGCATAAAGTTCTTGATGTTATTTAACTTTGCTTTGCCAGTTTCAGCCTTTATGTCCTTAACGAAAATGTCAAGCACAGTTTCTACTATTGGCACATAGTTGTTCAGACTTCCGCCAGCATCAACAATATATATCCCGTTAGTGTCTGAAGGTATTTGACCAACAAATATATCTGTACCAAACGTGCCAAAGCCAGCCGTTTCTAGGTACGCTGCAACGTTGCGTGTTAAGTCTGACATAGTTAGATTCTCCCTGAGTGTTTCTTAAACTTATACGATATTCGCTGTGCTTGCTCATCTCCGGCATTACGCAAAAAGTGAGCGCCAGTGCTTGCTGTGCTGTAGTTGCGAACATTGCGCTTTGAGTCTCCGCCAAACTCTTGGAAGCGTGCATATTCTTTCCAAAAGGATATACGGTATTTAAGCTGATTGACTTTTGTAATACCAGAGTCAGACCGAAGCTGACCCTTCTTAAATGGTGCAGACTTAACAGCATTTATAAGTCCGTCTCTTGCAGCGTCTTTTAGGGCATCGCCCAGAACATTGCGTGACTGAGCAGTAAACGCTGGCATGTTGTTTATTACTACTGGCCTACTCATGAGATAACTCCGTACCGCAGTAGCTCGGTCTTGATAAACTGTACAGAGTTGTCGCGTAATCTGCGTGCTTTTGTAAGCCTTTCGACTCTCCAGCCTTCACCGTCAATAATAAGTATATCGTTGCGTACAACTCCTGACCCAGCTTCAAACCATGCTAAAGCATCTGATTCAACAGTTTCATCACCACCGCCAGCAACTTGTGATGTAATGTTCCTAAAGTGGCAAGGTAGGTTGGCGCGTGAAATCTCAGTAAAGTCACCGTAGCCATTAAGTGACCTAGTAATCTTTATTGCAGTTTCTCGCATAGGAGGTTTCATTAGATAATTCCAGGTATAATAAACTTGATTGTATCAAGCAAGTCCCGTGTTTGTGTCTTTGCGTATTCCACTGAGTAGCCCTCAATAGATTCTTTAATGAGGTTCGATGAACTATCTACCTCACCAACAAGCGCTTCTAGCATTGCATTTTTAATAATGTTAAGCGTGTCTGTGTCTCCAAAGACTGAAAACTTGGCAGTAACACCAATATTTGCGTAGCCGTTATAAAGCTTGCCGTATCGTGCGCGTATCATTGTCTTTAGGGTGCGGTTTCCTGGTTCCTTGATGTAGTCGGAAGCGTCTATGGTTTCTATAACAACTTGATCTTCATCTACGAACTTCAAGGCTGTAATATCAGTACAAGGATCTATGGGTAAGTTTTGCAATCCGCCGTCGTAATATCTAGTTACCTCGGTTGCGGCTTCTACGCTCGATCCGATCATTTTCTCGACGTATGCTTGATTTGCGCCGTTTATTAGCGCGAAGGCGGTACTCTCGGCGCTCGTTAAAGTCCTCCCGAGTCTCGATTCCAATTCGCTCTGACTTATCAATGCCATTTATATGCTCCCTTACTGTTAATATTGCACCATTGTAATAGTTCTTTAACATAAGTGTATTGTACCACAAAAACAGAAAAGAGAGCCAGTTTATTGGCTCTCTTAACTTGGTCACTAATTAGTCTAGCTAATAGCTACCGGGCCGACACGACCTAGTAAGCGTCCATCAGTAGCAGATCGTGATTCGTCTACAAGTGCCGTAAAGGTCACTTCGTAAACGCTTTGCTCATCAATCTTATACGCAAATGAAACGTTACCGGTTGAGATAGCCTTGAACAGTGTTACGGTACGACCATTATCGCTGTTACGACCTTGAGGGGTAATAACAAGCTCTAATGCGTCGGCACGTAGACTGTATCCAGCTTTAGTCCCGAAGTGCAAGTGATCATCTGATGAACCGTTGTCATAATCTGACTCAGGTAAAACATATGATAGTACATCGGGAGTAATTTCGGCCAACTTCAACGTTACTGTAGCGGTTTGACCAGTTACAACGTAGTCAACAGGGGTCTCACCGTATAAATCGGTTTTGACCATTGTTAACGAACGCTCAACTTGAACCTCAGTACCATCAACAGTGTGACCGAGATCAACACCACCAAAGGTAACAAGGCTTCCGCCGGCTACATATAGGTTATTTAAGTTTGCCATTTTAGTCCTCCAAGAACTTTATTACTTTTACTAAGAAACTGTGCCTGTACCAAATATAACGAATGCACCTTCAAAACGAGTTTGAGGAACAACGCGCAATGTAGCACGGATTGCAAATGAATCTTGTGTAATTAAGTTAATGTCAGCTCCGCCTGAGTCTTTAACAACACCGCTATCAAAGATTTTAGTTTCTAGCAATCGCTTAACGTGTAACTGAATACGCGCAAGGTCGCCAAATACTGCAAATGCTTCGTTCGCTGTGATATCACCAATTTCTGGTAGGATGTCTACTAATTCGACAGGCACGCCGTCGATATTTTGTGCGACACTCTGTCCAGGACCACCGAATAGGTAGTTGGCTGCTGAGTCAGTTCCATCACCAGATTTTGTCTGGCGTAGGGCGTTCCATACTGTTGGGTGCATGAAGTAACGACCATTGCGGCGAGCGCTTGAAACAACCTTGTATCGGCCATTCATTGCGTCATCAGCGCTAAAGTCAGTAATAGCAGCACCAACACTAATAGTCTTGTAAGTATCACCAGCTGATGCACTTAATAGACCGTAGGTAGCGTCTGTAAATACTAGCTCGTCAAACAATTTAGCTCGTGCGCGTGCAATTTCGTTAGCAGCATCGTTGAAAAGGTTGATAGCGGAATCTTCTACGATTTCACTTGTCATTACCAATGTTGCGATGTACTTGTCAAGAGCAGCGGTTGATGCAGCGTAAGTTAGCTTCTGTGAGTTTTTAGCAACTGCTTCACCAGTCTTAGTAAAGCTGATCTCGTTTGTACCACTTAATAGTGTTACTGAGTCTCGGTCTGTACGTCGAATAGTAGCTAGTCGTGAAACAACACCGTATTCGTCAGTAAGACGGTCTACTTCTGCAACAAACTCTGGGTCGGGAACAAGTGCGCCACCGTCAGCTGTTGTAGCAACGTTCTGGTAGTCAGCTTTGTTTACATCGAACCATGCTTTGTCAACATATGTGTTGTATTCTGCAATTTGTGCAGCGTTGCCGTTTTTGAATGCAAAAACACCCTTAGCAAATCGCATTTCTTTTGATAGGTTATCCATAGTGCTTTTTACTTCCGTTTTTTCAACTTCTGATGTTACGTTCTTTTTTTCTGTTTTTTCTGTTAGTGCAACCATTTCTTTTGCAATGTCTGATGCCGTTGGCATAACAAGACCTTCTTTTACGGATTTAGCAGCTTCATCGGCAACAGCCTTGATTACTTCTGCGTCAATCTCAATGTTTTCTTTACTCATTTGAGTCTCCTTTTAGTTTAATCTGTCGGATGACAGTTTCGATTTGCTGATCGACCACTTGCGCTTGGCGCAAAACCACTCGTCGAGTTAATGTACCGTCAGCCGAATCCTCATGGGTTTTGCCGTGGGCTACTTCCTTTAAGGTGGCAACGAGTGTCTCTAGGGTCTCGATGTTCTTGTTTAGTTCATTATCGCCAGTAGAAAGCATTTTACGTGCGTAACCGTTAGCAAGTGCTTTAAGCTCTGCCTTCTGGTTGCCGTCAAGTGACTTATTAGATACTAGTGCGTTTTGGTTTGCAGGTACCGATACCACACTAAACTCTTTCATCATCATCTCAGCAATTGTCATGCCGTCTGTTCCCCATTGCTTTACCATGCCGCCAATAGATACAGCGTTTAGGTAACCGTCCATAATGTAGTCATAGACCTTACGGGCAAAGTCGTCTTTCATATAGAACTTAGCACGAGCCATAAGTTTCCCGTTATCTTTCCAAACCTTTACTGCTTTAGCAATAGGTAGGTTGAAGCCATCGTGGCCCCATAAGACAACTGGGTTTTTCTTAAACTCAGTTAAATCAATTCCGTTTACGTCTATTCTTTCGCCGTGTGAGTCCATATCATTAGTTGATACGACAAACTCAACTTCTCCCTCTTGGAGCTTTGTTGCTTTTTCAATGTACGCTTCTGATTTAATGTGCATTTATTTCTCCTAATAAAAAAGACCCCTGATAAACCTACCTACTCTTTACAGAGGTGGTTGCCCGTTATTCGAGCATGGTCTCAGTGGACTCTGTGGGCATTATACTATGTTTATGGTTATTTTGTAAAGTACTATTATATTCAGTTGTTAAAAACAGATTAGAATAGAGTTTATATTCAAATATCATCTTGCACCGTGGGCATTTAATTGCTGCGTTCATAGACTCTGCTTTTGCTAGTAGTCTATTACAATTCTTACATTTGACATCTACCATATTATACAAGTACCTATTGCTTAGCGTTTCCTGTGGTCATTTTAATTCTCCGGCACTAATGAGCAGGTGCAATTAGGGTGTAATGGTGGTGTTCCGATGTCAGAGTATTCAACCTGCATCTGGTCGCCTTGTGCGGTTGTAACAACGTCACCTATGTTAGCAAAGCTGCTACCAATTGTTTTTGTCTGTCCTTCAAACGTTAGGCAAAATGAACAAGCTCCTGGGTTTGTAAACCATTTAACTGTTGTAAAGCCACTTTGCTTGTATGTAAGCTCTGCTGTTGAGTTACTGGCACGCAAGCTTTCTGTTCGTGCAATACGTTCGGCTCGGTAGCCCTGAGCGTCTCCAAAGGTCTGTTCGACTCGTTTCTTTAACTTAACTAGGCTTTCGCCAGCACCTTGTCCAGCAGCAAGTGTCTGCTCTAGTGCCTTAATAGTGTCTTGGTTGTACAGGCCAGCAATCCGTAACATGTTTTGGTTTACGCCTTCTCTAATCTCTGGGCTGATTGTCAGAAGTTCACCGCTAATAAAGTTTGCGACACCCTCGGTTTGTGTTTCCATCAACTCGATAACAATAGGTACAAGCAAAAGTGAAAGTGCAATGCTATCCTCTTTAATGCTAAACAAATACTCTTCAAAGCTCTTGTTGGTTGCGTCAATCTTACCAATTACAATAGCCTCTTGTTTCTTTGAAAACTTGTCAATCTCTGTCTTTAGCTTAGTGGCGTAGATGTCGTTGATAGCAACAAGGTCTTTGCGGAATGACTCTTGTTCTGCATTAAGCGCTAGTACCTTTTCTGTACTTGATAATTCACGCTTCATGGTTATCTTTTTTGCTGTAAAAGCGTTTGCGATTGGTGCTGCTTGTGGAATTGCATTGCGTGGCATTAAAATGTTACCGCCGTCGATTGGTCCAAGTCCGTCCATCTCTCGTGCTTCATTAACTGTAAGCCATACGTTAACACCATCTTTTTGGCGTTTTAGTCTAAACTCTTTATCTTCTGGAATAGGCGAAGTGTGCTGTATGTCCATGATTTCAGCAAAGCCACCAATCTTTGCAATCTTTTCCCAGATACGGTCAAGGCGCTCCATGATTGGGTCAATCTTTTCTTTGTTGTAGATGTAGTGAACAGCCTCAACGTTTGCTCGTGCCTGACCAGAACCATCTGCAATACCAAGCAAAGCCTTTGGAACTTCGAGCATCATAAGTACATCTTCTTTAGCCATGTCTCTTGTAACTTTTTGGTCAACGTCTTTAAGTGTTGCGCCAACAGCTTTGAAGTCTACGCCATCACCACGAATAAATGCTGTCTTACCAGCGTTGTGTGGTCCTTCATAACCTTCGCGCCATTGTTGAGCAAACTGCTTAAATACTTCCTTGTCCATGTTAGGCAGCGTTACAATACCGCTTGGGCTTGCGTTGTTTCGCATGTAGTTCAAGGTGAATACAGATGTTGTGATCTCGGTGTCAACATATACAGATGCACGCTCAAGTACCGACATGCCACGAAACTCGTTAAACGGATTTGGTCGTTTGTCGTGTACGATTTCATCTAGCATAAGTGGTACTTGTGTTCCATTACTCTTGTGCAAGATATAACCAACTACTTCGCCATCGCTTAACTTTAGCTCAACCTGCATTGGGTTAAGCAAATAGACTTCTTTAACCCTGCGAGTGCTTTCGCCTCGTGCTAAGTACCAGAATGTCTCACCGTATATTTCGTAAATCATAGCCCATAGGTGAATAAAGTCTGACGAGTTTGTTAAGGGGTTTGGATTTTTAGCAAGTGTGATAATTGGGTGATTGACGTATACATCGCCATTGCCTCTTACGGCTTTGGGTTCGTAGACACTAGTAGACATACCAATTTTGTCAATAGCCTTAAAGGTGATTCCCCTTACTTGATTTTGTGGATCAAAGGTTGAGGCATTTGAAAGGTTCCTAATAACGGTACCGAGTGAATTACCAAGTTGTTTTTGTGTAAGAACACTTAGTGCTGCTTTTGCTCTATCAGTAAACTTCATTTATGTTTTCCCATTTAAGGTCTCAAAGGACTCTGTTTATATAGTACCACTTATGCTCTTAAAGATAAATATCATCCATGTCAAGTGTATTACCAGAATAATAACAAAGTATTAAGGCATCGGCAATGTCGGGTGAGCGAAAACCGCGCTTTTTGTAGTCGTCTTTGCTCTCAACCGCCCTACGGCCTTTTGCGTCCATTTTCCACTGCCTTGAGGATAGCTCCATAATTAAATCAGTGTCCATGTCTAATTGCATTTCATTGATGTGTGATTGAATATAGAACCATGCTTCGCTGATAAGATTAGTGTATTTGTCGGGGTCGCTTGCTTTAGCACCAAAGTTAATTGGCATAACATTGTAACCACGCTCCATCATCTCGTCAGTAACACCTCCGCCAACACCAGTATCATCAACCTTTATCAACACTTCTTTGTCAAAGTCTGCAAACATCTCAAGTTTATCGCACACTTCTGTAGTTCGTAGCTTGCTGTAAATGCGTTTGTTCTCTTGTCGCAAACCCTTGCGCTTAAAGAATACGGTGCGGTCTCCGCCCATGCGCGCAACGTCAACGCCAATCTCAATAGCTCCCTCTGGCTTTATAGTGCGCTGCATAGCGTTTATAATTGCATCTCTGCTAATAATTGCAGTGTCGGTCTGACTAAGCGGTTCACCGAGCCACTTGTGTGCGTACAAGCTTGGGTTTTCTAGTTTGTCAAGCTCCATTTCTTGCTGTAGCACATCAGGAAACCAACCGTACTTAATTGCTACTTCATAATTGACGTTGATAACACATGTCTTTGCTTTCTTGTTTATAACAAACTTGCTGTGTATTGGGTCAAGTTCATTAAGCCTGTTGTACGTGAATATAATTTGTGAACCTGGCTTGCGTATGGTAGGTGTAAGGATGTCAATAGATGCTTCGGTCAGTGCGTGTGCTTCTTCACACCAACAAAAGTCAATACCTTCCATTGATTTGATTTCGTTTGTATTGTTTCGTATACCAGTAAAGATAAACTCTGATCCAGTCACAGTGTTGCGTATTGCATCTTTTTGCACCTCGAAGTCAGTAAAGCCGTACTCGCTAATAATGTCAGCAATAAGCTTATGTACTGAATCCTTGATTGACTTTTGCAACTCACGGGTGCAAAGAATACGCACCTTGCGTTCACGTGCAACAATAACTAGCCTTCTTGCTACAGTGTGTGACTTTAAGCTACCTCGTCCACCGTAGACAAGGAAGTAACGCCAGTAAGGATTAAATAACTCCTTAAACTCCTGGGGTATCTGTATCTTTGTCGTCGCCATTTATAAACTCCACCAATGCTATGTTGTAATCTTCCTTGTCGCCCAAGCCAATAAACTGTGGTGCTTTGCCTTCTGTGCGGTCTGTTACTTCTCTAGTGTCAGCAAGTCCGTCTGCCTTAATAGATTGGTTAAGCCTGACAAGAGCAATCCTTTGTGCAACTGTTTCTGGAACGAAGTCTTCAAACTCTTTCTCGCCCATTCTAAGGAGCTTGCTGTACTGGTAGCTAATAGAGTCAGCTTTATCCCAACGACCATCAGAGCGGTCTTGAGGACGATCCTGAAAGCCACCCTTGCCTTCTGGGTTGGGAATGTAGTCTCTAACTTGCTTTGTAGTTGTCATAACCGTATTATATCACTTAATCTAATTGCTTGAACTTCCATGTTCCGTTTTCCCCTTTATCGAACCTTACGTTGCAAGTGCTAATATGCTTAGGTAAGATAATTCCGTTCTTGACAATATGCCCTATGCTAAGATCCATATCAACGTATTTCTTTTTGTTTATGCTTAAACCCCATACAACATCAGGACCGTAAGGCTCATCAGTCCACTTACACAAACCATTAAGCCATACCTCTGTTGGAGCAAGCAAGCAATAGAATCCTGTGGCATCTACTTCTTGTATACCTTTAAGGTTAAAGTCAATGCTTTCAAATGATGTTTTGGTAAAGTTCTTCCAAGCTCCTATGTGGTACAATCCGTGTCGCCCTACTTGTATGCCAGAGACATAGCCAAAGTCTTTACCCTTTAGCACTTCATAATGAATGACAAGCCTTTCAAGAGTGTCTGCTGGGTAGTCTCCATCTCCCTCTACTTGCCACACTAGGTCTGGGTTATATGCTTTAACAATCTCTTGTAGCTTTTTGTGGTTTTCGGCAATACGCTGTCTGCGTTCTTCTAGCAGAATAGCCGGTGATTCATCAACGTAAAATATAGTCCTGTCAGGCTGCACAGTCTGCTTTAGTATTTGTTTATCAAGGTTAGCTCTATCCTCAACCATCGCTATACAAAGTATATTCATAGTAAGCTCTTTATAGCTTCTTGCCACCTAGGTAATAGAGTAGTCCAGCTAATTGAATCAGCAATGGCGTTTGCCCTTTGGCTTTCGGCTTTAATGTTTTCTTGAACGTATGTAATTTTACGATGTAAGTCGTCTGGGTCTACCTCATATATATCAACTCTGCCGCGAGGTTCAAAGTAACCAACTACCCTAGCGTCAACCAGCCACTCTTTAGGTAACAAATGATTGTTCGGTGATATGTTTGGCATAATAACTGGCATACCGCTTGACAATGCTTCGTTTAAGGGTAAGCAATTACCACCGTATTTTCTAGGTAATACTAATATATCACCGAACGAATAAAGCTGTAGTTGGTTCTGTACATTGTCAAATACGTTTGAGTGTCGGTATTTACGCCTTATGTGCCAAGCAAAGTCGCTGCTCTGGGTTGTAACAATACCTTTTGGCTGTGAGTTCATATACAACCACGTGCCGTTTCTGTCGTTTTCTGCTGGCTTCCCGGCAATGTGCATAGTTTTTGTAGTTGTTCGTTCACGGTACTCATAGGTATCTCGGTCTACTGGATGGTGTAGCTGTACTACTTTTGTGCCACGAGACTCTGCATGTTCCCGTATGTAGTCCTCTTTCCAGGTGCTTGGTAGGATTATCATGTCAGGCATTTCATATTGAGGGTATTTAACATGGTCGTAAAACTCGGGGTTTTCAACGCATATAGTTTTTACTCCCATTTCCCTTGCTATTTTGTAAAGGTTAAGGTTGTATGGTGTCTCTGCGGTAAGGATAACATCCAAGCCAGATAGCATGTTGCGTACCTGGTCATCGTCTGGTATGCCTTTTATCAAATTGTAGTCTTGATACCACTGTGTATGTTGTGGGTTGCCGTTTAGCGGCGATAAATCAATAACAACAGTTTTATCTGGTTTTAAGAACTTGTAATAGTCATGGGTTTGATACCCTAATCCTGTTTTATCTGCTCTTGCAATTAAACCTAAACGCATTATAGCCCCCATGTTTCGTCATCAGATGTATATTTTTTACCGCCAGCACGCCCATCGGTGGTGTAGCTGCGTTGTATTCCGTCATCTGGGTGATATATCCATAATCGGTGTTTATTCCAACCTGGCATTCCGTACAGATTAAAATCATCTTGTACAACTCCGTGGAATGTGTCTTCAATAAAGTTTGCCTTTGGTAGAGTAGGTAAAACAACTTCTTTGTAGTACATCTTTGTTGAAAGATTGGGGCGTTGGCTCCACTGTATTGTTTTTAAGAATCCCCCATCCACTTCGCCAATAATTAGAGGCAAGTGGTCTACGGGGATAACATTTTCGTGGTGAAATCTAATTGTATTTGCTTTTCCGTCAAGAATAAAGTTAATGCATTTGTCCCAATCAATTTCCCTGTCTGGCGTAAGCGGCGCATCGCCTTCAACATAAAGAACCAAGGGTGATCGTACTAAGTCTATAGTTTCCCTAAGCATTCCGCTTTGATGATGTAGTGTTCCAAAGACAACGGGCAATACATTGTCCCACTCGTGCAAGCACTTCCAAAGTATTGTGTTTTTATATTCATTGTACTCTACTTTCCTGTCAGTTTGCTCATCTCGTAAACCGTCAACCTGTAAGATGATTTCACTTGTTGGCAGGTGCGTTCGTATATCGTTAATCGTTTGATCAATAATTGCAGTAGACGGGTGTGAGGGTAGCACAGAGGTTGGTATAATAACTGTAATTTTATCTTGCTCTAATCCAAGTTGATCCTTGACTTTGTTTCTAAAGTTGCGTTTCCACATTAACCACCAAGCGCTTTGCCTATGCAAGTTACTTGGGTATTCAGCGGTTATTTGATCAAACAATGTCGGCAGCCTATCCCAATCAACAACTTTATGAAAGGGTGTCTCATCATTAAACAACCAATCCCAGTATTCCATTACATTGCCGTTTGCACATCTTTGGTCTGCAATTGGTATTGTCATGCTTTCTAGCGCCTCGAATAGGCGGAACGAGTCTGGTATGACTGCACCAGACGGCGCAGGAGCAACAATAGCCTTGACCATGCCAACGTAATACTCCTGGGGCTTTAATCCCTGTGTAAAGCCAGCAGACGGGTGAAAGTCAACATCGCCGTTCATAGTATTTTTATAATGTTCAAGAACTCTTTGCAGTTCTTCTCGTCGTTGGTGCGTTATTTGACCGGCAAAAAAGACACCACGCTTATTCATAGGCTTGATAGTGGGCAAGATTATTTGTGATTGTGGAGTGTAGCCAGTACCTATTTTGTGATATGCGTCGTGCTTGCCCATGTGTGGGTTTTGAACCCAGATATTGATTGAGTCATGTTTGATTTTATCTACGTCAAATTGAGCTTCTTCGTCGCCCATGAGAAACAAAACAACGTTCTTGATACCACTTAGCTGCGCGTTAAGCTTATCCTCATACCCAGCGTGACTTCGTGCAGGTAATACAACAACACCGCTATCTAAAACAGGCAGCGTGCGTACTTCTTTTCCGTCCATATTAAGGCACTCTAAAATGCCATAATCCCAATAATCACGGCAAGGTATATCATGTCTTAATGATAAGTAGTAAATCATTATTGATTAACTACCGTATCTATAATTGACTGCCATCTGTTTTTGTATGTGTGGTTGGCCTTTACGTGTTCATGGCCAGCCTTCCTGATAGCTTCACGCTTATCATCGTGTTCTAGGTAATAGTCAATCTTTGAATACAAATCTTCAAAGTTACCGAACTCGTAAAATACAAGGTGCTTGCCGTCTATAAAGTCATCTTCCATACCCTTGATGTAGGGATGAATAATGAAGCCACCACGACCCATAGTTTCGTAAACACGATCACTCCAATAGTGTGGATAGTCAAAGTTGATACAGAGTGAGTCGCCAATTGCAATCTTAGTAGATCCATACAACTGGTTTAAGGCTTGACCACGTACCACGCCAAGGCCATCGCCGCCAAAATGCTTAAACTTATTACCGTAATGCTCGGTTAGTTGGTTAATAAGATGTGGACGGTAAGCCCACTCTGGGTGATACCCCTTTGAACCAACAAAAATAACTTCGTTTAATAAACCTGCTGTTACATCGGGGACACACTCGCCGTCGTAAACACCGGCATGTATATAATGACCCTTAACCTCGGTGTTGTTGTTAAACCAATCAGCCATAAGTTTGTCAACAGTAAAAAAATGCTCAATGGTTTTATAGAACGGGTCTTGCTCTAGGTCTTTTTGTCGTTCGATCCCAAGCCATAAATCTAAATGATAGGTTATCGATGGTATATTAACTTTTTTAAGCGTCTTAAACACCATGTTCATTGAAAGCCCAGGGGTTTCCCAGCCATGAGTGTGTACAAATATAAGAAGTTCAGAGTCTAAAGCAGCGTCAAGTATTACCTCACCTGTTGTTTTGCCTTCTCGCAGACGCACAACTTCGTGACCAAGCGACTCAAGAGTTTTTGCGTGATGGCTTTCTGAGGAATAGTCAACATCAAAGTTACCAACAAATGTAATTTTCATACCTTTGCCCCTGCTTTATTTATCTTTTTTACTATCTTGTCAATAGTTTTTTCGTACTTTGTATCGGTAATATTAGCGTCTATAATCATTTTCATGCTATGTCGCACACCGTCGATATCATCTTTTTGCAACACAATAACAAATGATTTTACTGGTATCTCGATATCATACAAGTCTCTGTAGGCTTTAACTAAGTTTTTACGATAAATAATCTTTATGTCTTTATCAACAAGTTTTTTAAGGTCTTTTGCTATTTCAAGTGGTTGCATGATTGCTCCAATACAAAACCCCCGACCCTAGAACCGCAAAGAACAAGGTCGGGAGTGCTAGATTTGAGTGCGGTTCTTATCATGTTTATGATTATATCATAGTTTGCAAGTTTTATGTTTTACTGTGTTTGACTTTACTGGCTGTTCAACAATGACTGATGGGTTAGATGGCAAGTCACAATTTTCTTTTCCGCTTTTCATGCACTCAGGGCGAGCAGGGTCTGTGTTGTCACACCCGTTTGGCGGGTTGCTTTCGCGATTAGGATATTGACAATTTGAGTAATCAAAGGCTGGTGCTGCTGCCCCAACAGATGACATCGTTGTGCGTATAAACATACCGGTAAATATAACTGTAGTTGCTAACACTAACAATATAAGTATAATTTTCATGCCGTCCCCCTGTGTTTTTTCTTGATATCTTTTAGTGTCCGGTCATACTCAAAGTGCAGTGCAAATGCCGACAATTTAGATTTACCCATTAGACAACTCCGAGTGCGATCAATGCAAGTCCAACGCCTGATGCGATAATTAGTGTTGCTGCGATTAGTAGTGATATAGCTTTTACTGCGAATAGTATTGTGGTCATAATTGTTTCTCCTTTAGTTGATTGGTTGATTTGGTTACTCATTACTTATTCTCCTTTATTAGTTTTATCTCAGCAATAAAATAATCGTTGTTGTTGTTGACTCCCCATACATCTTTAATGTGCCTATCCATTTTTCTTATTTGAGATATCCTTGCTTCTCTTATGAGCTGTAGAAGGGCGTATCCTGCCCAGTCTTGATTATGATAACGACCTGGCATTTCCATGTTGCATAAGTCATCTATAACTTGACCCAGTTTTTCTTTAATAGTCTCATCTAGTGTATTACTCATAGCTTGTTCTCCTTTAGTTGGGCTGTTATTGCTTTTTCTACAGGGCAGTCTTCTGTAGATGTATGTTGGTTCTTTTTGGCATGGTGTAGGTTTTCACATCTAGGCTCACCGTACAAGTTAGCTAATTTAACCCTTGCTTCTGTTATGAGGGCTTGGATGTCAGCTTTGGCGTATTCTTTGCGTTCATTGTCCATCTCTATGTCGCTAGGATGGAATGTTGCATCGTTTAGTATCTCATCTAGTGTATTACTCATAGCTTGCACTCCCATATACAAAGTTCATCTTCCATGCGCTCTCCAAGTTCATCTTCCATGCGATCTAAGTCGTGGTTAAAGTCTGTGCGTAGTAGTTGCCATTTGCTCATACAGGCGTACTTTAGCGTGATCTCGTAAGCGGTGTCTAGTTTCTCGGTTGCAATTGTCTCCGCAAGTTCTGCCTTAAACATGTCTATGTCCACCTGGTCGTTTTCAATACCGTGGGATATGTTATAGCGTTCCATTAGTTTGTTTATGTCCATTACGCTGCCTCCTTTAATAGTTCAGGGGTTTCGTATATGTCAAAACTTAGCCGACTTTTTACTATTACAATTTCTGCATAGTGGCTGTATGTTAGTAATATAGTCTGAGCCGCCTTTTGATAGTGGCATAACATGGTCTTTTGTGAGTAACTTACTTTCTTTGCAAAAAGCGCACCTATCATTATAAATGCTTTTAAGTCTTTGCCATTCTTCAAGAGTGTGAAAACCCTCAGCCCCCTTTTCTCTTGCGTAGCGTCTTGCCTTGAGGTGCGACATACGTTCTTTATTCTTTGACACCCATTTTTTATGAGACTCATAGCTGCTAATCCCACCCTTCCAAGAGTTTTGTTCGTGGGACTTATAGTTATATTCCCTGTCATTTGAGTAGCACAGCCTTGAGCAGTAATGCTTTTTCTTTCTGGCATAATGGGATGGTTTTGTAACAGATTCTTTTTTACAGTAATCACAGTTGAACTTTTTTTCTTTTCTGAGTGCGTCGCCAATTTTTTTTCGAGTTTCTTTTGAGTGCATACTATCATTTTACACCTTTTTGCTTTCGTTTTCCAGTAAATAACCGTGCTCATATATGTTGCCTATGACTTCGTAATAATCAGGTATATTACCCAATTCATTACAGGTAAACGCACCGTTTTCAAATATAACTACGTCAGTAAAATCTTTGTCTGGCAGTTTATTGCACATACAAATAAAGTGTTTGTCTAAACAGCGAATTAAAGAAATTATATCTCCCTCGTATATCTCTACGCCATTTTTATCTTTAATTCCTGTGTATTGTTGCCAAACAAGTGCGTGTTCGTTTTGCTTGAACTTTGGCGGCAAATACATAGCAGGTACGGACTGCAAGTAAATACCTTGCCAGTAATTATTATCTACTGTGTCCCACGCTCTAAACTTAATATCACGCATTACAACATCCCTCCGATTAAGTATACAAATGGCAACAGCAGCAATGCCGTACCTACAATAGTAATTGCAAAGAATAGGAACATGGCTAGTTTTTCGTTCATCGTAGTCTCCTTACAGACAGAATTGCCACTATAGCTAGTATCACAATAGCTACGATTGAGCCGACTAGGTACCCTTGTGTGAAGTCATCCATTACTTTTCTCTTTCTGTGGGGTTAATGAGTCGCATTAAGGGTTCCTTTGATTCTAAGTAATTTATCCTACCAAGGCTCGCAACTTTCATTTTATGGTAATCTGGGTACATACCTAAGTTTCGGTCTGCTGTAAAGGCCTCGCCAAGCGCAACGCGTCTGGCGGCCTGCTCGGTGTGTAGGTTGATGAGTTTCATCAGCTTATTGATTACTCTTGTTTCAGCAACGGCACTGTGACCCTCTCGGCAAATGTCCGCTACTTTCTCTCGTAGCTCTGTATCTTCTGGTGTAGTCATAGGTTTATCCATGAGTAAATCCTCTTTTTTCATTTTCTATCTCTATCTCGTCTGTTTGCAGATTCCCAACCATTACTTCATGGTTTTCATTCTCTCCGAATAGAGCATAGCGTGATTCGTCTTTTTTGTTCTTCGTTAGCTTTAGGACAATATCTGAAAATACATCGTAGACTCTGTGGCACTCGTAACACTCAAGGTTATACATAAAGTCCCCGTCAAAATGACCCGTTGCTCCACATATGCAGACTATGTCCGCACAAGCGTCGGTTCCTTTCCACTGTAATCTGGCTGATGCTTTACTCATAGTTCCTCCTTTAATCAATACGTACAAATAGTGTCTGCGTAGGTGGGGGTGGTCATAACCTGCTCCTCTTAGACACGCCAGATGCAACGCCACCGATCTTGCCAACTGTGCCTGGGTCTACTAACCCGTGTCCGAACTTGTGACCTTTGCCATTGCGTCCACCCGTGGTAGCAATCTCACGCATGTAGCGCTTTACTTCTTTAACTGAACCGTGTTTGGCAATCCGTGAAACCCACCAGGCTGATTTGTAGTTTGGTTTCTTTGTCATCGTTTCTCTCCACGTTTATTTAATTCGTATGTTGCTGCTTGGATAATATATACCAGCATTTCGTCTTTTAGCGTTCTAACTCGCTTGTCCCATGTTCGCATTCGTCTTCGCAAGTTGCGTTCTTCCTCGTCATCGTAAGCACCAGTCATGTAGCATCTCTCAATATGTACTTGTAGGTTCCAGTTGCTTTACCACGCCAGTTGTATACACGGTCAGGGCGAATGTCGTGCCCCTCTTTGCGTAAGTCTGCAATCCTTGCTGAGTAGCGCAAGATCCCGTGTTTTGGAAACTTATGGTTTTCTATACCTTTTTTGCCAGCTTTTTGTAGCATCTTTAGTAGTCGGGCTGATTGAGACATTATTCGTCTCCGTTCACAGCGTAGTAGTCCATAACGTCTGAGTATTCCATGTGTTCTAATAGATCACCTACAGGCACTTGGCTAACAATCTCGCTAAGGTCTACGTTTGATAATGTTACTAATGATGCGTTTGCTTCTGATTCTATAATTGCTTTGTCTGTGTATACTTGGATGTCCATATCTGTCCCCTTTGTAATTGGTTGATACTCTTATTGTACGCTAATGGTTCTGTAAATGCAATAGGCTAATGCTATGAGTCTAGCCACCTGCTCCATATCTGCTCTTGTGTTAAGTGTTTGCGGCCAACTAGCCTTAGTCCAAAGATGTAGTAGTCAAGCAGAGCTGTGTCTAGCCAGTTACTCATTACTTATTCTCCTTTAGTTGGGTTAGGCGGTCATTTGCTATATCGCAGTATTCTTTGCTTATCTCACTGCCTATGTACTTACGATTTAGTTGTTTGGCGAGTTTTGCTGTTGTGCCACTACCCATAAATGGGTCGTAAACCGTATCGCCTTTGTTGCTCCAAGAGATTATGTGGTCGTGAGCTAGTCTTTCGGGGAATATAGCTGGATGCCCCGTATTTCCTCCGCCCACACCAAACCTCCATATATTCTTTCTTTTGCCTAACTTATTCATCTCTTTTTTTATACGTTTTGGTTTAACGCCATCTTTTGATATACCACCATTGCCCATTGATTCCACTCCACTTCTGACGTTTTCACGGTCTCTGATAAAGTTCAATCGGGTCGGCTTCCCTTTTGCAAATATAAACATATACTCAAAGGCTTGTAAATAACAATTGTTTGACCCAAAACAGGCTTGAGCTTTTTCATATATCATTGTGTCATGCAAGTTAAATCCGCACTCCATAGCATAAAGAGCCTGTTTGAAACTCGTTCCTGTCTCAGAACCCTTGATAGTTGCATCACCTACTACCCAGACAACTACACCGCCTTCTTTTGTGACTCGGTACAACTCCTCTATGGTCTTGTGCCAGTCAAACTCAAAGCCATTATATGTTCTGAGGTTATCGTATGGTGGTGAGGTAACAGTTAGGTCTATAGAGCTATCTTGCATACGCTTCATAGTCTCTAGGCAGTCTTCGTTAAATATCTCATCTAGTGTGTTAGTCATTAGGCTCCTCCTCGCTCATTAAGTCTGATGTGTAGCTGTCAAACATTACATGCAAACCCATACTGAAAGAAAAGCTTTGTCGTTGACTACGCCTGTCTCTTCGTATTCAAGTGCTAAGTTGTAAATGCCTACATTACCAAGGCGCTTTTCTAAATCGTCATAGATACACTTGCATACGGCTTTTGTTCCTTCTTCTTCGCAACCTTGCATAAATCCTGTGCGAAACTCCGCGCTATAAGAATTGATTTCATTTGTTCGGATTATTGATGTTACTGCGAAGTAACCTCCCCATGCAAATGCAAAAGATGCTGCAAGTATTAGTAAATGTTTAAGTTTTTCGTTCATTGTTGTTCTCCTTATTAGTTATTCAAGTGTGTGATGTTGATAATAAAACGCCCATGTGACAATTACTAGTTATATATGGGACAGTTTCGCCTTCTTAGCAGGAGCTGATAAATCAGGGCTTACTTTCAGCTGTCACAGCCGTACATTTACTACCAACACTACACACTCGAATTGTTAAGTTATTTGCATGCCACGTCTCAAAACATCCACAACGTGCATTTGTTTGGAACTTCCCGCGGTGGAGCTTAAAAACTACCTGCCGAAAGTTCCAAACAAATGCACATTATCTTACGCCCGTAGCCTTACAGCTATTATACCAACCGGACGTCTTGCAAAAGGTTTGACCCTGATTGCTGTACATTTGGTAAGCGTACTGTACGTTGTTCTTTGCTACTAGTAGCCAACTTTCTGCAGGTCTAGTGTTTCGCATATTACCAATAAGGTTTATTTGAAAACATCCTACAGAGTAGTCTCCTGTTTTTGGGTTGTTGTTAATAGCAAGTGGGTTGTTGCTGCTTTCTTTGAACATAATCTTGTATGCGTCTGACAAGTTCCAATCATACTTGCTTAACTCTATGTCACATCCCCCTGTGACCGCTTGTGGGGCTACAGGTGGGCTTATTGGAGCTGGTACGGCAACTTGTTCAGGTACTTTGATTTCAACAGCCTGGATTGGCTCAGTAGCTACGGCTGTGGTAGCTACTGTTCTATTTTTAACTTCTCTACTTGTGTAACAACTTCTGCGTGAATTGTTGCGTCAAAACTTGATCGCATAAACCAGCCGGTCATAAGTGCGCCAATAAGAGCGGCAAATACTGCAACGCTAATAATTACGGTGCTTACTTTGATTGTCTTTGCTGGTTTCTGTACTCGTGTACCCTCTACTTTTTCAGACATTGGATGTCCTTTCTTTTGTTAAGCGTAGTAATGCTGAAAACGAGATGTTATAACATCCGATGCAGACCCTTAGTGACCTATACTGCTTTAACTAAGTTTTTACGATCTTCATTCACTAGCTTCTAGGGTTTTTTTCATTTTCAGCACTACTACGCTTAATTGTTAATGTTCATCAACAGCCTTTACCAAAGCACCTTGACCAATTTCGCTACTCTTATGTGTAAAAGTATAGAGTGTGTGTAGCTTGGAACGGGTTTCACGTTCTGCTTGGTTGGTTGCCCTGGTAGGGGCTGTTGATGTTAATGTGGTGCAGCCTAGGAGTTAAGTTGTCTATGACGAACTTCACTTGAATGCTCCTGAGCTTGCTACGAATCCCTTGTATTGGTTCGATGTATTCATAATAGCATATGGTTATGCTTCGGTCAATAGGTTTTGGTAATGGTTTATCATTTCCTGTAGCTCAACAGTAGTAATCTTTGTGGATAACTTTGATTTAATTTCTAATTCGTCTACGTACTCACGCCCATACTTGTCTATCATGTACCTGGTGTAGTTTATATAGTTGCCTTTTAAGAACACGTTGCAAGCAGCATCTTGGATATGACAGTTGGTTTCATCCCATCGTGTGCCATAACGTCCACGACTGTAGAAGTGTCCGTTTTGCATTTCTTTCCAGGGCTTAGGGGTGCCGCAAGTAACACACGTACCAATGCCGTCTACTGATTTGCTTTGACGAATGTACTGGCTAAATACGCTGTCTAGCTTCTTAACGTAGTAGGATCGCTTCTTAGCTTTTTTCTTAACAGGTGCTTTGGCTACTGTCTTTTTAATTGCAGCGCGCTTAAGGGGTTTGCGTGGCTTTAGGGGTGACTTGCAGTAGAAGCCTGAGTGACCAACAGTTTTGCAATGAGGGCATGTTTTATTATCTTGAGCCATAATTTATTCGGTAATCCGTCCTAGTCCCCTCACCATGTTAAACAGACATTCATTTTGTATGAAATAAAGGTGCGTGATGAGTGGGCTAGGATGCCCGATAGTAGGCTTGTTGTGGTAGACATTACTATTATACATTAGAAAGGTATTACGCTAAGGTCAATGGGTTTGTCGTCAATGTCTTCTAATATTACATCTTTAGTAGCTTGTTTGTTAAAAGTGTGAGTTAGTTCTTTGTCGCTTTTTTCATAAGGTTTGTTTATGTATACTTTGCCGTTCCAGTTTTTACCTATTGGAATTGTTTCAAGCTGTATAGTGATCGTAGATGCGTGAGGGCTTACCCACGCCGTTCCTAAAGTCTGATAAACGTTTTTATCTTTACCGTCTGCGTCTTTGTAGGTTCGTACTATTGCTCTTGCTTCTCTGCGTTCGTCTTGGTCGCCCATTATTTAATGCCTTTCAATACTTTAATCATTCCATCAATTTTTGCCAGTGCGTCTCGTTGATATGTTTCTTGACCGTCAATGTATTCTGCAACGTCTTTGCGGTTAATCTCTATAACATAGTGTACTACGTTGTCTAAGGCAATGCGATCATCGTATAGGGTAAAGTACAATATGTTTAGGCTTTGATTAAGCACAAAGTATTGTATGGCTTGTGCAGTAAAGTCTGATGTTGCAATCTTTAAGCTGTCTAGTGGGTTATACTGTGGTAGCTTCTTGTTGGCTTGATCGTTGAGTATACCTTGCAAGTGATTTTTACTATCTAAACATTTAGCTTCTGCTGCAAAGGTTGGGTTGTCGCTTTTTTCTGAAGCATCTGGGCTTACGCCTAGTTTGCCGTCATCTGAAAACCACATGCCAGGGTCGTAGTCTAAGTCTAAATTGTACTTGCTTGCAGTTGCTTGCAGGGCTTCGTTTTCTAATCGCAAACCACGATCACGTTCTGGCTCGCCATCTTTTTGAATAGCTACATGCTCGGCAAGAAGCTCAAATATACCTTGAGGCGTTACGTTGCCACGTTTAGGCGGTGCGGTTGTTTTTGCTTTTGTGCCAGTAATAACACCCCTACGAAGTTGTAGCCAGGCTTCTCTGTCGTTTTGCTGTGATACTTTAATTACTTTCATTTAACTTGTCCTTAATGGCTTGCTTTTTTTCTTCTGGTGTTGGTGCGGTGTCAATAATTTGTGCTTCAAAGAAATCTTCTTGTGAGTAAACATCTGCAAATAGTCCAAGCTCGCTAGCACATTTCTTTTTAGCGTCAGTTGCAGCGGCTTTTAAGTCATTGCCAAAGTCTAGTGGTGTGTCGCCGTTTTTTTTCATCATAACGTCTTTACGCCCGTATTGTTCTTTGGTAATCCAGTCGTCGCCAATCTTAACCTTTAAGCGTCCCTGGACAACTACTGTACCTGTGCGAGCAGTTGCAAGTGCATCTGCCATTGGGGTTATTACCTCAAAGCTCCAATAAAAACCAAACAAAGAGTTTAACACTTGCGTAACGTATGACCCTGACACATAATCCCAAGTACCGCCGCCTTTTGCTGGACGTTGCTTAATTTTATCTCTTGGTGTCTTAGTAAAAAACTTCTGCACCTGCTCTATGGTCAATCCCGTTTCTACTCGTAAGATTGCGTCTTTTGGTATTTCTGTCATGACTTTTCCTCAATTGCTTCTATTGCTTTTGCAATCATAACGTATTGTTCGTTAAGCCAGATTTCTACATCTTTAAGTGCAGTCTTTCTGATTAGTAATTCTATAACGGTTGCTTGGTCTTTGTTCATATGTTCCCCTTTGTAATTGGTTTAACTGTAACTATCATAGCACATACGCTAATGGTATTCAAGTGTGATGTATTGTAGTTGTCCACTATATTTAGTATACTAATACCATACAGCGTGTGTCGTGTTATCTTATAGTCCACCACTATATCGTAATCCCTTTGTAATTGGACGGCACACGTTGTTTTTATTTGTGCTATAATGCTTATGTAAAGATAAACTACGGTTTGCTCTCGTACCTTATGGGGATTACCCAGCGCATAACTAAACTATCTCAGGATAGAATACTACTAATAGACCTTCGCTACTCTGCTAGGGTCTATTTTTATACACCGGCAACACACATGCTACTTATGGCTGTTGCAATATTATTAAGTACGGGGTATTATAAGAATAACTATTTGTCTCTTTTGCGAGATACGAATAGGGCGGTATAAATGAAAAACCACCTCTTACGAAGTGGCTGTCTCTCTTGCGATACTTCTAGTATAACAAAGAACTTATATTTATGCAACACTCGTGGGGAGCTTTTGACAAGGTAGGTCACTGAGCGAGTATAAACAAAGAAGTGGATATCTTGCTCAACGTTTTAGACTATCGTAAAGTCTGCTTTGTACTGATGAAAGTAAAACATCGTGTACCTTAACAATTAGTTCATATTAAAGGTAGTAGTGTTGGTAGTAAGCCCTAAAGCCTCAAAAGTAAGATACGAGGACAAGCCTGATTGATGACGGCATAGGTACTTAACATCTTGCTACTAACACCATGCCTTTAATACCTTAATATACTAACAAGTTTAATAAGGGGAGTTGCTAATGAAGCTATCCCTGAACAACCGAACTGCAACCTTTACTCAGGGAATGCTTTAATACTTAACTCCCCGCTGCTTACAGTCGGAAAAGGAGGTCTACTTAAAGTACCAAAAAATAATTATAAACAGAATAGAAAGAAAGCGCCCGTGGAGAGACGCTTCCTTACCGTAAGCCAGTGGTCAATTGTATCTTACGCTATTGTAGTCAGGGCTTCACGGTCAAAGCTCGTACAGTAACGCCTGGTGACTAATCCAGTTGTGTTTATTGTAGCACGCTAAACCTCTGGCAACCAGTTGGGTATTTCGTCTGCGTCGTTGCCTTTAAGTATTCGCTCAATGTTTGCTGCGTCTGTTTCTGAAACCTCAAGTTGATTAAGGCGTACAGGGTAGCCGTTTTCTATCATTAGCCCCATAACCTGGTCGAACGGTTCTTTGCCTATTAGCTCTTGCGGTATGAACCTGCCTGTTTTGACATCTTCTGTTTCATCTTCAAGAATAAACAGGTGATTGTACACTGCCAGCGCACCCATAAAGTGGAATATTTCAGAGTTAGTACGTTTAAGGTCAAACTCGTGAGAGCCTATGCTCATGCGTATAGTTGGGTCTTCTTCACTCATAGCATACTTACCTGTTCTGCTTCTATTGCCCATGCCTCTATACGAGCCTCTGATAGGGTGCAGTATTCTGGGTCTAGCTCAATACCCACGTATTCAAAGCCCTCGAGCTTACAAGCTATGCCTGTAGTGCCTGAGCCGTTAAATGGATCGAGGACAATACCGCCCACTGGTGTTACTAGCTTGACTAGGTATTGCATCAGGCGGACTGGCTTAACCGTTGGATGTGTCGAGGTTCTTGGCTTCCATTCGCTTTCGTCTTTTAGCTTCAACAACCTTTGATACATGGCATTTCTTACATCTTCCGTAGCTAATCCACCCTTCTCTTGAGAAGTACCAGTTGTCATCGTCAATTCGCTTAAACTCTTTACAGACTCCACAGGGCTTAAGCCATTCATCATCTTTGACAATACATCCTTCATGGATTCTCTTGTGGGTGATTGCATCAACAAGCTGTAGGTTTTCAAGTCGGTTATCTGATTTATCGTGGTTAATATGGTGGACATAGTATCCTTTGGGTATTGCACCGTTAGCCTCAATCCAGACTCGTCTATGTTCAAATTGGGTATTGATTCTAATATATCCCTTAGGAGTGATGTGACCTGTTCCGTATTTTCGTCTTTGCATATATCTATTATAGCACAGTTAAGCCTGTTAAGCCCTTTATTGCGTTCTGCTTTTGAACTTTTCGCACAATAAAAAAAGCGAGCAGCAGAGCCAGAGTCGCCACCGTAAGGCTTAGCACCACTACCCGTTCCAGCACCAAAAACACTTTTAGTATTATAATCTGATGGGCTATTCTTGCCCGTTGAGTTTGTCTTAGTATCAGGAAACAACCCTACTACCTCATCACTACCAGGATTGGGCGCTTTAACAAATAGCCTCTTTATTTCATCTGGCAGTTTATCAAATGTTGTCTTGTCGATGTTCATGCGGTTACCTTTCTAAATTGTCTACCGTCTTTGGCATAGTGGCATTTACGGCATAGTGTCTGTCCGTTTGATATATCCCATAGCTCCACACAGGCCCTAGCTTCTTCGGTTGATTTTATATTATGTTCAACCAATAGTGTTCTAAGTTCTACTATATGGTCGGCTTCAAGGTTCTCGGTAGAGCCGCACAAACAAACATAGCCATCTCTTTTTTTGACACTTTTTTGCCAGTTTCGCATATTTATCATTCTGCGTATTTTTTGGTTTAGTATAGTTGAGCCACCATTCCATAGATAGTGGTTTTCCATGCGTGTTTTCTTTGCTCTTTCGGCTACCTTATCTGTGTTGTTAGAACACCATTCACTCATTATCTTTTTCATCTTGTTGCGGTGTAATTCTGTTTTAGGAATACCAGTTAAATGGTTATTGCCCTTAACTCTGCCAAGTAATAGGTTGGGTGATGGCTCTCTGTTCTTGTATAGCTCTGACCGACAACCCCTACAGCAAACTGAATTAAACTTAGCTTGGTCGCCTGGTCGCCTGTATAACTCGGCATTACACACGTCGCAATTAGTATTAGGCGTTCGCATCTAAATACTCCGCTAGTTTTCTTAGTTCATCAGGAGCTACGTTGTCCTTTAGTGTGTACTCGTCTTCTGGATACGACAGTATTAGGTTAGCAGGGAATCTGCCTTGTGCTTCTTGGGTTGTTGTTACTTTGCCTCTGGGTTTTCCACCGCCGAAATGATTATCGCTCCCATTACCATAACTATGTTTAATCTCTACGGCTGGCATTATATCTGTCCCTACCCTCGAACCATCTATATTGATACCACCTGTACCCCACTCTAGTACGTTGTTTGCTACTGTACCTTTGAATGGTTTACGAGCTACTGTTATAGGTTCTAGTGCAGGCTTAAGTGCAGTGCCCCAGCCTTCGTGGGGTGATGTGCCTTTGGTTTCATCCCACTCAGTAGTAGCTTCTCCCCCTTTTGTAGTGTTCTGACCAAATCCTTTAACCTTGTTGAATCCAGCACCAGCAGTACCAGTACCACTTACTTCCCTCTCATTACCCTGCATCTTATCCACAGCCTTGCCTATATTATGGCTTTTAGGGAAGCCTGAGTTGCCTGTAATAAATACCTTACCGTTACGCCTTGCTACAAATGCACCCGTTGGCACTTCAACGCACCAGACATGACCGTTATACTCAATTGGTGTTACGGTTGCCAAAGTGGTACTATGGCTTGACCCCACTCGTATCTCTTGTGTTCCCCGTTGGTCTTGAATAGCATTAAGTTCTCTATTCTGTTGTCCGTTGCGTCGTGATTGATGTGATGTACGCACTCGGCTCTCGTAAGTGGTCGTTGCATCTGCATAGCTACTAATAGTCGGTGTTCCATAACATAGCCGTCTGTCCTCGCCATAGCTAAATAATCTTTTGGACATCTGACGTATTTTATCGCTTGCTCGGCGTATTTGCCCTTGCGGTTGCGATAGGTAACTCCACCCTTCCAGCTTGGATTCGTTTCGCCCGTCATTCGTTGCTTGAGTGCTAGTTCGCTCTCTGGTGTCCAGTTGGCTCTGCCCTTGTAGGCGTGTGTACCCCACTCTTTGCCACGTAAGTAACCGTTGCATATACTTGAGCAGTTTATTCTTGGCTTGTTCTTGCTCTGGCTCGCTGGATAGAACATCTGCTCGCAGACTGGACACTTCTGTTTTGTCTGCTTCTTCCCACTGTTGGCTTTGCCTATCATCTTGTTCGCACACTCGGTTGAGCAAGTCTTGTTTCGTTGTGCTTGCTCTTTGGTGTACGTCATAAATGGTGTCTGGCAAACTAGACAGGCTTTCCAGTACGGGTACACCCTCTTGGCGTTCCAGTGTTTCGGCGTAGGCAAACTCTTTTCTTCCGTTTCGTTCAACAATAACACGATGGTTTCTACTGACGATTTGGTCTGTAGTATCTGACTTAATGCTGTAGGCGGTATGTTCGTTTCTGTACCAGTATTTTTTAGTTGGTTGGTTGTATTCGTAGGTGTCATTGTCTATATTATAGCATAGTACGCTATCAGATAATATGTTTTTATGGTACAGTTTCCACCCGTCCTTAGTTAGTATTTCGGTATCTTCGCTTAGACAACCATACACCCAAGCTATCATGTCTCTTATCTCAAAGCCTGCGTCCTCTATGTTTACAGCCATACGGTGTTGGGTGCGAGTTCCTGCGAATGCTAGTAGATAGCCACCAGGCTTTAACACCCTAAGGGCTTCTTGCCACAATTCAGCACTAGGTACTGAGTGATCCCAGGCTTTACCCATAAATGATAAACCATAGGGCGGATCGGTAACAATTGAGTCTACCGAGTTTTCGTCCAGTGTTTTTAATACTTCCATACTGTCGCCGTTAATTATCATATAATCCCCTTTTGTATGTAAGCATTATACCACGTTCACTCATTTTCGTGTTTATCCTGATAACGCTCTGCATAGCGGTGTATGGACTCCTCACGGGCAAGTAAAGCCCTAAGCCCTATCTGCTTGCGTCGTTCTTCTGATACCTGCCAGCGGTCTAGCAATAGGTCGCATGTTGCAAGTTCCCTATCCAGCTTTTCATCTGGCCAGTTAACGTGGTCGTGTTCGTTTATATTGTAATCAGTTGGTTCAGATGTTTCCATTATATTCTTTGCCCTCAAACCTTGCTTTACCGTTTACGACATCAATGGTGTGTAGCGTGTACGTTCCATCTTCGTGATCGTCAAGCATACCAAAGGTGTTCTGGTGGTTCTGGTTGTGATATTTAACTGGTCGGTTTTCGTCATCAATTGAGTTAGCATAGCCAGGTGTAGGTCCATCGTTCAGGCAACTGCTACCGAACTGCTTGTATATAAGAACTGAGCCATCACGACGGGTAACTCGTATTTCCTCGTCGTTGTGTCCGTGACCTCTTAAAACGTGTACTTCGGGGTTCTGTAGTGACTCCTTGCGTACTGTTGTGCCTGGGGCTGATGACGAGTGGTTGCCGTGTTTGAAGATAACGGGTGCTGCGTCGTACTCAGTGCCGTACACGTACTCTGCTCCACCGTAGCCTGACTTGAAGTCAATGCCTAGCTTGCCAAGATTAGCAAGGTAGTAGTAGGTAAGCATAGCACTTGGGTCTTCTTCGCCAGGGCGTACAAAGTCGTACAGGGCTGGTATGTTTTTAAGTATCTGTCTGCGTGGTCGTATGGCGTGGTTAGAATCAACCTCAACGTGATGCCCTTTAGGGTTGTCGGCAACAAACTGTGCGTAGAAGTCGTGGATGTAGCGCATACTCATACCTAGAGTCTTGTGGAAGTGGTCAGAGTCAGGGTCAAAGCGTGATAGCTCTGGGAAGTCGGCAAAGTCACCGAGGTTGACGGTTGTCTCTGGCATATGTACAGCGTTTACCTGTTGAAGTATGTTGTGCATAGGTATGTTATGGGTGGGGATTAGTTCTTGTTCGTCTGTAACGGCATCTATACGTCGCCTGTAGCCAACTTGACCATCGCCGTATATAAGGACTCGTTTGCCAAGTCGCTGTATGGCTTTGCGGCGTGTAGGGCTTATCTTAGCGGCTTCAACGGGTTTGTAGACTTCTGCTATATCTTCGGGGTTCTTTTCGTGTTCGTAGCCGTGGTTAATGGTGGTTGTCCACTCGTTTGCTTCACGGTCAAAAGCCGAGACTTCCCACTCTTTTTTTAGCACTCTCTTTGTTGGCTCTCGTTCCATATTGCGTTCCTTTGCTTTGTACATTATTTTTTTTCGTCGTAGGCTTTCTCGTTTCAAGTGTGGGTACATTATTACAAGATTTGCAAGCGGTTCCATAATTAGATTGTCTAAGTGGTCGTCTTTCCAAAACTTCTTCATGTTAGTCTTTCTCCCTGTTATATTCTTGGTCAATCTGCAACCAGTGGATGTTAGATATTCTTTGGAGTATCCACCTGCCGTCTGCCCGTATTCGCATCTGTTCCTCGTTTTGTTTGGCGATGTCTAATCTGTCCATCATCTGTTCAAGACTGGGCTTAGGTGGTGCGTCAAATATGTGGTGGAGTGCAGCCCTACCAAGGTTGTGTTGGTCGTTCTGCATGCGTACTTGTTCGCCCCGTAGGTTGCGTAATGTGTAGGGTATCAAAAGGTCAGTGTAGTCTGCCTCACTGTGAAAGTAATGGTGTTCTGATTGGTTAGTGCGGATTGGCTGTAGTCGTGATGGGCGTAAGTCTAATTCGTCTATGCGTAGCGGCATACCAGCGTTGTCTACTGGATATGCCTCTTTCATGTTACTTACTGCCTCTTGGCTCTGTAACGCCGTCCATGCACCAGCCTCGCAATTTGTTCTCTACGATTCTTTCGCCGCACTCTAGTCCCCTGCCTTCTTCTGAGCCGTGGTTGTGTACCGGTGGGTTAGATGGTGGGTAGATCGGTGCTGATTTGATTTCTTGTTCTGGTGCTATAATCTCAATCATTGCTGCTCTACGAGCAAGCTCACGATTAACAATAATGCGCCGTATGCTGTACTCAGCCTGAAGTTCAGCAGCCTCTTGTGAGATCCTGTTGAGTTCTTCTGTTGAAACTTTCTCCATGAATGTGTCTTCCATAATGCTTATAGTATAGCACTTTTCGCTTTGATTTTGCTAATTACACTTATTACAAGTGTTTTAAGCGCTGATAATCCAGCAGCAATACCACCAAGTACGCTTGCAAGAGCAGCTACTTTTAAGCCTGCCCAATCGCCGGCAAAGATTGCATTAACTAGTTGTTCGGATGTAATTAGTATAACCGCTAGAAACGCCTGTACGAACGTCCAGGACGCACGAATAAGTAAATCTTTAAGGTCTATGTCTTTGATTGCTTCAATAATTTTACTACTCATCTTATTTGCCTTTCGTTGTTCCTGCCACTTGTGCAGATCTTTTAATACTGATACCTGTAACCTTGTAAGGTCTTTTTGTCTTCAACTTTTCATATACTACTTGACACCTTTAACGAAGTTGGTTATTGCCGTAAAAATGGCGGTAAGTAGTTTCAAGAACCAGGTTTGCGTGGCAAGGTCTTTAGAAGCGTCTGCCTCAACCTTTGCCTGTGTAGCGGCTTCGTCAGCTAGTTTCTGTGCCTCAAGTGCCTTAGCTTCTGCTAGTCGCTTTGCTTTTGCCACTTCTTCTGTCTTTGCAAGCGCAGCAGCCATGTCAGCAAGCCTCTGTGCTTCTACAGCAGCCACTCTAGCACGTTCTGCTTCAATAGCTTGAGCTTTTTGGGCTTTCTTGATTGCAAGGGCTTTAGAGGCTTGTAAGCGCTTGTATTCGTCTGACTGTTTTAGCTCAGAACGTATCTTGCTTTCGCTTTGTGTCATGCGCATTGCAAGCGAACCAGCATCAACAGGGCGTTCTAGTACGTCCATGTAGATTGCGTTGACTTTAACTTCTGGTGTAGCAGGAGCCTTGAGCCGTAATGCACCGAGGTATCCAGGTGCAAAGAAGCCGTTGATTGATACCTTTAGTGAGTTGCCGTAGTTCTGGTTTAGCATAACACCAGGGTTGTAACGGATAGCAATATGACCAGCCGAGCCAGTCCAGTTGCCGTTGTCGTTGCCCCATACTAATATGTCACCGTTACGCTCTTGACCCTTTGGTACACGGTCATACAGGCTTAACACCCAAGAGTTGTACCAGTAGTCTACTGCGTTGCCAGCAATGCGAGTTTTTACACCCTGCACTTCTTCCATGTACATGCGAACGTATGATACACACTGCCCTTTATAGGTGCCAGTACCAGGGTTGCCGTATGAGCCACCCATTGTTTTGTTCTTGAACTGTTCAAGTGATAGTGACATATTGTCTCCTTGATTTATTATCTTCCAGAAAATAGGTTGTAGACTAATACTATATTTATAATAGCAGATGCGACAAGTACAATCCACATAAAGACTATTTTGAGGGTGTTAGAGTTTTGCAGTTTCTTGATGTTGCTACTGTGTGTGGCCAAGAGTTCAGCCGTTTTTTCTTTGTCGGCTTTGTCGGCAACAAGTTTAGCAAGTGCGTTGAGGTCATCTTTATCAGCTTTGTCTGCAACAACACTGGCAAGCGCGTTCAGGTCTTCTTTGTTGGCTTTGTTGTTATTAGTGGCGACATGGGCAGCGGTGAGGTCTCGTATGGTCTTGTTCAACTCTTGGAATTGGTGATTAACAAGTTTGATAAAGCCAGCAATCTCAATCCCAAGTTCTCGAACTGTAGTGGCTGTTAGGGGTTTGTTGTCTTTGTCTTCCATAATATTTATACTGCGGCAAATGTTATTACAAAACTGAATAAGGCGTTTGTTGGCGTACGCATAGCGCCAGTACCAGAAGTCCTGCGAGCCTGAACCTTTAATGTCTGTGAACCTGTGCCGCTTAATGTAAGTTCTTCACTCCATGCGCAGTCGTTGGCTTGCGAAGCTACAAGTGAATACTTGTGTACTGTTACGCCACTAACACTACCAAAGACAATTTTCAAATCTGTTTCTGATGTACTAGTAATTTGGTATGTACCAAAAATAGATGTAGAAACAATAACTTTTGTTGCCCATGTCGGTACAGTAACCGATACAGTTCCAGAACCATAATCAGCAAAACCACCACTTGTAGCATCGCTGTTCCCCGACGGAGTCCAGGTTGCATATACTGTTTTTACATATGTTTTGTCTGTTGTGACTGAACCGTCTGCTAGTTTAGCAGTGGTCACGTTTGCATCTAAAATCTTAGCCGTGGTTACGCTGTTAACTGGCAATACGTTATCTGCATCAACTTTCACGGTGTCATCATTGGATACTTTTTGCATTATGTAGAAATCACCGGTTTCTGGTGTTGTTTCTTCTGTTAATTGCTTAATTTCTTTATCTGCCATGATGCTCCTTATTATAACACTTATGTTCCAAGATCTGGATTATTTTCTGTTTGTTGTTGCAAAAGGTTGCGTTTTAATTCTTCAACCCTTTTAGCTGGTGTCGGCGGCAACACCTCGAGCATAACAAATGCTCTGTTGTCAAACCTGTTTTTTGACATTATTTGCAGTTCTAGGTTATTAACAATATCATTGTACCCGTTAAAGCCTACTAGGTTGCCAGGCACAAATGCGTTTAAGTCGTACTGATTATCTACTACAGTAACCTTTTTAGCCGCAAAGCGAGGTCGGCTCTTTTCGTTTAATATTGCGCTAACCACGCTGTTTGCTGTGTCAAGAACAGTTACCCTGTTATCAGTTGGCAATTGCAGCCATTGACCATACTTAGCAATACTGTTTTCTTTTGAATTATTTACAAGTAAGTTTGTACCACCTTCAGTAATACCACCGCTAAAATATACTTTATTTTTTAAGTTTTCAAGTGTTTGCCCAATTACAGGACCAATTACCTTACCACGTGTAAAGCTAAGAGTTTTTGCGCTGGGTTTTGGTTGAAAGTACACAACGTTAGTTCCTGGGTCAATGTAAAAATACCAGTTGGCTGGCGCAAGTTCTACGCATTTATTTAGTGCCTCATACAAGGTATTGAACTTAAACTTATAGCTTACCGTTAGTCCAGTGTTTGCTATTGATGTTTCTGTATATGTTAGTTTGCCACCAAGTGCCGTAAGAGTATCTAATAAATCCCTAACTATAGCGCTCGGATCTACTGACGTGAAATTGTTACCAGCTGCACCACTAAGGCTTACGATCTGAAAGTATATGTCTGTGCCAGGTGTTGTGAACCCACTTGTTTCGTTTTCTAAGTATACTTGTCCGTCTGGATAGTTTAAAGTTGAGTTATAGGCAACGCCCAAAAGGTTGGTTGCGCTGTAGTTACTGCCGTTAGGGCTTGTTATACTAATGTGATAATTTGCACCACCTATTAAATCAACTGCTGATGTAAATTGAAAAAACACAAGTCCAAGATCTTCGTCAGAAACAACTACATCTCTTGTTACAAGGGTTGCGCTAGGGCTAGTTGGTAAACCCTCAATAATGCTCAAGCGCGCTGTGATACTGCCACTTGGACCGCCGGGCTTTCTGCGTATGTTTAAGTACACCCCCTCTACGTCTGTGTCTACGCCTACGGTAAAAGTTTGATTGACGGCTGTAAGCCTATCGTATAAAGGCTTAGCAGGACCGTAAACAGTGTATTCCGCATCTTCTAGCAACTGTTCTGCGACAACAGACTGCGGTAAGATTTGTACAAGGTAGTTGTCTAGCTGTATGCCATAACTCAGGGCAGTTATAGATACGGTGTTGTCGGAATAGTCAGCAGACCAGCCAGAGACAAGCCCGTTATATATTCTTATACCGTTGGGGTAGTCGGTTGAGTATTCCCACACCTCTATGTCATCGCTTAGGCCGGGCACGCCAGTTATAATGTTTGTTGAATCAAAGATAATTGCATCACCTGTTTTGGTTACAATCTCCTCGTCATCGTCTGTAATAAGATTGTCCGTTTCAATAGTTGCGTTAATTGCCTCAATGTCAATGGGCAAATCCAATATAAGTTCTGATGCAGCCGTGTTAATAGCGGTTGAAAAGAAAAGAGGGTTATATGGCTCTAGTAACCCTATAAAAACACCTTGCGAGTAGTGCTTATAAATATAGGTTTTGTTTTGAGCGAACAGGGTCATTATTCATACCTTTTTGCATACACCACGTTCAAGTCAAACTGACGCGAGGTAAACTGATCAGTATAGTTTATAAACCCAGCTCCCTGTTCCCAGGCTGGAAACCTGCCGGCAAAGTCAAACGCCTCATCGTTAACAGTAACCGTTCTATTTAATGTATCAATAACGGCTACGTCTGCCACAGCCCAGGCTCGTGAAATTGTAATGTAATCCCCAGTAGTTGGGTTAGAAATCGTTACATCTACCTGAGACAGCGTTGGGTTAAGGGCATCAACTGTGTAGGTAAAGACTGGCAATTGGTTAGCAGTGCCAGCAAATATTACGGGGTAAGATTGATTGCCGCTGGTAGCGTTGACTCTGTTTAACACCTCGGTGTTTGTCTGACTATAGTTGTAGGGGTCGCCAACAGTAAACTCAAGTTCTATTTCTGCGTAGCCGCCAGCAATTTTCATGATTGAAATGTTTGCAATTGTTGCGCGACGATACAACCTTTGTTCTCCTGATACTGGTATGATTAAGTCTTTGTTAACACCCTTGACTATTCTTTTCAAATCACTAATTGATGTCTCAAGCAACTCACGACCACTAACGGCAATAACCCCGTTAATGTTAATATTTTTACGTGTCAAAAATGCAGAGGTTGTTGTTGTGTCGTCCGAATAAGACAAGCCATAGTTTTGCACATCGTTGCCAAATCTATTCGGGTTTGTTGCAGTCGTAGTCCACCCGTTAACAGACGTAATATCAACGCCGTTAAACTTAATAGAATCAGATAGTTTTATTATACTCATGCCATGCCTCTTTCTGCTACGCCCATTAAACTAAGTGACTGGTTACGGTTTAATCTTTCAAAGAAATAATCTGCGTCTGATTTATTGCCAATGTTAATGTTGCCGTACATCTTAAAGTCGCTACCACCTGGGCTAAGTTGGTCTTGGTTCATAATTGTTCCTGATTGTTTAGGTACAAATAACTCACTTGTTTTGTTCAGACTTCCGTTTGCGTTATCGCCAACCCAGTAAGGTTGCCCGGCTGATACTGGACCACCAGAAGCTCGTCGGGGAATATTCATGCTTGGTAGTCCTGCCGCTTGTAGTTGAGTTGCTGCTGGTACTGCTCTGCCGGCTGCTTGAGCGCGTGTAATCTCGTTACGTGCTGTATTTGCATTTGCCGCAACGTTTCTTAATTGATTAGACATATTTGCTGCAGATGCAGCTATCTGGTTGTTTGCATTGATAATTGCCTGTTTGGCTTTTACAATCTTATTTTGTTCTTCTTGTGATTCCCTGGTTCGATCTGCCACTAATTTTGTAGCATCTGCCAACCCCTGATTTGAAACTTTAAGGTCGTGCAACGCAATGCGAGCTTCCAAAGAATCTCTTCCAAAGTTTTTAACAGTTTGATTGTAATTAAGCTGTGCTTGTTCCGCGCGCAATGCTGCTCCTTCAACTTGAAGCTGAGCGCCACTAAGCGCATCTTGAGCATTTTTTAGATTATTTGTTGATTCTTTTAGGGTGTTCTGTGCAGCCGTAAGCCTGTTCAACGCATTGTCAGCTCGGTTACTACTTGTTGCTATGCCAAAGATAGCAGCGCCGAGTAGCGTGGCTGCAGTAAGCATAAGACCAAGTGGTGTGATAGTAAGTGCCGCAGACATAGCAAGTACGGCTATTCGTACCGCAACAAGTCCTCGTGTTAGTGCGCCAAACGCAACTATTAAAGTGCTAACACTTCTTGCGGTAGCTCCTAATATAAGAATGCTTGGCCCGATAGCAGCGGCAACGCCAGCCCACATAAGTATTTGAGTCTGCTGTTCTCTTGACAAAGCAGAAAACTTTGCAATCATGTTAGATGCGAACGCAAGCACCCTGTCGGCTATTGGTAGCAAAATTGTTCCAAGCTCTGCCGAAAGTTCTTTGAACTGTTCCATCATCTTTCGTGTACGGTTAGCTGTCCCATCGGCTGTACGTATAAAGTCACCTTGAGCGTTTGTTGTAACTGACATCAAGTATTCATACCTAAGCTGTACCTTTTCGGCTTGATTCATTTCTTTGACGGTTTTTTCAATGCCTTGAGCTTGAGCAAATGCTAACAGGTTTGTTTCTGTCATAATAACACCAAGCCCTTTTAGAGCTTCTGTCTCGCCCGTAAACACACCAGCAAGCGCTGTTTGCGCTCTTTCAAAGGAAACGTTCTTAAACGAAGCCATATCAGCTCCTAGACCCACAAGGCTAGTAGACATGTCTGCAGCCTCAACGGTTGATAGCCCCATTGCTGTGGACATATCACCAAACAGTGCAGCGGCAT
>Ga0222649_1000093_pt1 | contig 36343 bp, 37 predicted proteins | sample AntAcemetagen337_FD_179865 | JGI IMG/M metagenome (GOLD analysis project Ga0222649, IMG submission 179865) | Saline water microbial communities from Ace Lake, Antarctica - #337 | ecosystem: Environmental > Aquatic > Non-marine Saline and Alkaline > Saline | place: Antarctica: Ace Lake... | reverse complement strand
GTGTTTTCGCCGCACTTTGTCCCCCGGTTTATGCCTAAAAGTGTATCATGCTTTTGATAACGATGGCAAAGGAATTTAACCTTGACTGTTATATTGTAGCACAAACTTTTGAGATAATCAGGACACTTTGAAAAACTTTCTTAATTTAAAGCCGTCTTGAAAGACGGGGCTTTTACCCAGTTTTCAGGTAAGGCGAAATGTTGCTAGAATTCGATCGCCTGCTTTTATTCTGTGCATTGCCTACAAGTTTTCCTTAAGATCGATCACCCAGTCAATATTTTTGTAGGAATCTAGTCGGGCTTGCATATCCGCTTCGCAGGTAGTATCTGGATCGCAGTAATCTACGTCTATTTTAATCTTGCTTGCGACATCCCAGAATAAATCCCATACCTGACAGAAACACCAATCTCGATAATTTTCATATTGACTTTGATCGCGCGAAAGGTCTTTCCTCCAGGCGATCGCTGCATCATGCGCGCTTTTGAGAATCCTTTTCAGCTTTTTTATTAGCGTTTTGTCGGATATCGGGGAATCTTGATTCTTTAAAGGTTGTGTTGTCACTGTAATATCTCTCGCGAATATAGAAATTACGCCAATACGGTTAACTGTTGCGGGGTTAGATCCACGGTGAATTTAAACCCGATCTTATCTTTGGGGTGTACGTTAAGCGGAATCGTGTACGTCTTGCTCTCGACGATTTCGTGTCCGACAAATAAAGATATTGATCTAATATGTGTAAATCGACCCACGATAAACACGAATTCGAGATTAAGTTGGCGATCGAGCCCGATCGCCAGTGATCGCTCCCCATCTTTTTCTGTAAAAAATACCAACGGCTCGACTAACATCAATTCCTCGTCGGTTTCAACCGAAAGTGTCCAGTTTTGCTGTCTAGCGGCTTGTTGCAGTAGCGGGTACGTTTTCTCGATCGCCCGTTCGGAATCTGGTATTGATTCTATCACCTCGCGGCGGTTTTCGATTTTACTTAAAGTAAAGTTATCAACAACGTTACATAAGTTGTACTGCTGGATAACAGGTTCGACCACGGAAGTCGCTTCGGTGGATACACCGTAAGCGTACCATTGGAAACCGTTATCGTAGGTGTCAAGATATTGGAAACATAATTGTGGCTCGTCGATGCGGAATCCCCCAACGCTGGCGAACACTGTTTCCACAGACTCTTTTCCTGGGTACTGCCACCAGTCGTCGGAGTTAAAAATCTGATTTTCGTCCGTAAATAAGTCATAAGCTATTTTGGTGTTGAGAATTACAGGGGCGATCGGCGAGACATCGATCTTCAATGGCGCAATGCCATCTAAAGATATTGGAGCGAGATCGAAAGAAATTGTTTGCGGAAGCCCAAAACCAAAATACGGGGTTTGGAAATCGATACCAACACTTCCAAGGAATCCGGGTTCCACAATTGTTGTTTGCATATCTAGCGTGATACTCCCCCAAAGGTTCGGCGCAAATTCAGGCTCCGCAGAAATAGGTATCGTTTGTTGTCCTTCTGAAACATCTGCCAGCAAACCAGCCCAACAATTTTGAACTCCCGGAATTTCAATTTCGATTGCTTCTTCCCATTCTCGGTAGTTCGCATACCACAGATGCGTTGTCGCAGGTTCTGTAAATTCGGGAATGCCTGGTATGAGTTCTTCAATTGTTTCGACCCACGCGCCCTGGGCGATCGTCCAGGGAACTCCTGATCCAGATTGTTCTGAAGTTTCGATGTCTGTTGTCGAGATAACTTCGATTCGCGCCGACCATACTTCGTTGAAGCAATCTTGGAATGTCGCGCCAGGCAAGTATCGAAAAGTAGTCGATACTGTCTGAGTCGAAACTCCGAGGTTGGCCCAAGAATAAGTGTCTGTGTACTGAGCGCCATTAAATCCGAGAGTTTCGACTGTTTCGACAATTTCAACTTCTTCTCCCGTGGGCGATCGGGAATTAGTAGCTTGCCACAATTCCCCTGGCTGTCCCGATTCGCTCCCTGGAGTGACGACGACAGTTTCGATTTCAACGTAGCGCTCTGGAGCGAACCATTGATTTGTCGGTAGTGTTGGGGTGTAAGTATTTGGAAATTCTTGGAGAACGGTTCGCTGAGAGTACGGAATGCTCCACGGCTCCGCAGGTATTAAAAAACTTGCAGATGTTTGCTGTTCTAAAATAATTTCAACGTTGTACTGCCAGATTTCATCGTAAGCGGTCAGGTAATCCGCACCGATATCCGACTGAATTTCGGTGCTGTAAGTGGAAGTCATGGAAGCGCCAGACGCGAAAAATAAATCCTCAAAACTTGAACCAACTACCGCAAGCGTCGAAACAGTTTGTGGATCGGGCGATCGCCTGACAATTTCGCCACCACCGCCAAAGCAGTCGAGGTAGTCCGAAAACCATACGATCGCCTGTGAAAATACGAGATCCGTGCTTGTTTCAGTGGTCGATTCTAAGTTCGGAGGAAAAGCATAGACCGACTGAAAGTCAGTACCAACATCTGCCAGACCAAGTTCGTTCGGCACAGATGGAACGAAAACCTGTTTAACGACTTCCGCTAAAAAGGTATATGCCGCCCAGTAAGGAGAGAATCGCTGTACTTCAACCGAATTGTATCTGTCGGAATGTGCGACGGGTTCTCCCCCAGGACCACCCCAGCAATCGTTGAACTGAAAGTAAGGATCTGGTTGCCAAGCGCTCTGTACAATTTGGGAATCAACTCTGGGAGGTTGATTGACGGGCCACGGGAATATATCGCCAAACTGAAAACCGTCGATACTGTAGAGAATTTTTGTGGTGGCGATCGGGAATTCAGGATCTTCGACAAGCTTCAAGCTGGTCTCGATATCTTGCCACAGAAATACTTGTGGTCTAGCTAGCGAATGCCAAGTTTCTGGATTTAGTTTATGGATGTCGGGCGCGACCTTATTCCACTCGGTTTCGTTTAAGTGAAAGTGCATCCACACGTTTCTAGGGCCCAAACCCGATCTTGAATTATCAATCTCTGGCGGTCTATCAAGTACGAGCAGACGATCGTCCCAAACGGTTTCAAAATCCCACTGCCAAGTATCTTGTCGCAGCGTTCGAGCTTCCGGTTGGTACTGCTGCGGGTAATCTCCGCCACCCCAAAACTGAAATTCGCTGTAGTGCTGCGTGATGTTTGCGCCGTAGGGAGTTGCGTACGACCACCACTGCGTCGGCTCAGATGTTGGGCGATCGCCAAACGGTCTGCGAAATTCTAAATAAATTGGATCTTGTGATTTTTCCCAGTCGAGCCAAAAGTCGATCGCCCATCGAATCGAAGATTGAGTACCTTTGGTATTCCAGTAATTCCAGCTTTCGAGTAAGAACCGACGCATCCGCTCGACGGGCCAATCCGGGTGAACTCCGATTCCGAGCCAGTGTTCACGAGTACCCGCGCCACCGACCTTTTGCTGTGCCCAATACGCCCAGCTTTTTGGAATCGTATCAGGATTCTCGATCAACTCGATCATCCCTTTAGCGTCAGACCACTTATCTAGCTGTGTCTGAGTCGGGTCTGTGATGTGTTTGAGCATCCCCGACCCTTGCTCGTCGAGCATCCGCAAATAGTAAGGCAGATTATTGTAGAGACTTCTGGATATCGGGGTCATTATTTATTTTTTTAGAATATCGGTATTTTTATTTTAAGCGGTGTTATAGTAGAAACACGATTGATTAAATCTGAGATTGATTGGATCTGAGATCGACTACCTCAAGAAACCCTGAACGCACCTCTTCAAAGATTAGCGTTTAGGGTTTCTTGGGTTTTGTGCGTAAATCGGAACACAAACAAAAAAAACCACGATTCCAAGGTCGTGGGAGTTTTGTTGTGCTTCGGCAAAACAAAAGCCCCGCTAGGTACTTACCTAGCGAGGCTTAATTATTTAGTCTTCGTCGTCGTCTTCATTATCTGACTGGTCTTCATAAACCTCCATTATGTAAGCTTGTGCCGCCTCAAAGATTTCATATTCTTTGTCACGTAGCGCTAAGCTTATCGATACATATCTTGGCAAACCCAAGTCCTTTATGGGGTTCTTTCAGACTGGCGATCGCCACTTCCCAGTCAGTAAGTATCAAGCTTGATACCGCTACATTGGCGATCGTACTCGAATGGAACGGAGGTTCACTAAAATCGAGGCTATCAATAATAGCAAGTTGGATCACTTTCCGAAAACTGGCAGATGCGGTTTCTGTCGGGAGCCATTCAATGACTTCCGAGAGTATCTTGTGCCGCAATACAGAAAATTTGATATCTTTAAAGGAGTTCAAGGAGTTTTGTGCGACTTCTAATACGTCTTTTTGCTTAGCAAATGCCAATCTGTCTAACCCAACACGGTTCAACATTGCAACCAATTTTGGCTCACTCCTTTCTACCGTTTTGGTGATAGCTTCTATTCTACTAGGGACGATTTTGATGATAGCTGAGATATCCCATCTATCCTTACAGTGCTTGACAAGCGAATTGAGCGTTTTATCATCAAATATTTGACTTGTTAGCTTGTCCAGTAGCGGTATGTCTTTTTCGTATTTGTACACTTCCCAAAAACGACGATTAAACAATTTCAATCGCTGGCCACGAGCTTCAGGCTGCAATTGTCTGAGAGTCTCCTTCCCTTGCGTTGTTAGCGCCCGTTCTTCACAGAATACAGACTGTTTTGACACCTTGTAATGTTTCCACGCAGCACGGATATAGCTCTCTTTGCGCGTATGCTCGCGTGTCAGGAATACAGATTCTTTACAAAAAGGACAAATCATACCCAATTCTCGACTGCATTCGTAATCCGCCTGAAAAGCCTCGATCAACTCTCCACCCTTATATAAAGAAGATGCTAATTTCATGGATCTAACCAAGGACTACAAGCGCATTATATTATTTATTGTTAAAGCCGTCAACTCAATACATAGTCCCGCATCGATCACGCAACAACACCTAAGCTTGACATTATTTATATTTAATGGGATAATAATAAAGTAGTCGAGATAGTATTTCAACAGCATGAATAATAGTTCCGATCGCCCAAAGGCGGTCTTTTTGCTAGTGGGTTTCCCACTGATAGCTTCGATCTGGGAACTCCTAGATCCCATTGTTGAAATCTATCGTGGACTAGAAATCCACGGAACGATTATCCATATCCCCGGAATGGGGATGTTCAACCTAGTGTTGGCGATCGCTCTAACATTTGGGCAGTATGCCCTGGCGAGCAAGATTGCCGGTAAGCGGTATTCAAAACACGTCATAAACACGGTATTGGAGCTAGCACTACTAGCTTACACGGTGTTTATCTAAAGAAAAGCCCCGTCAAGTAAATTACTTGACGGGGCTTTTTTGCTTGATTTGATATGGTTCTTATCGTATACTAACAGTGTAGTCAAAACAAGGATCAAGATATATGCCTAGCTTAAAAACAATATGCGTCATTCGTGACACATACGCTGGACTAGCCCCAATTTCTCGGAAACAACCCAACGCAAGAAAGGCGTATTACGCCTTACGGCATAGCATCCGCAGGCTAAGAAGGAACCACCCAGATCATATGGATATCGGTTGGTTCGCTGAATCATTGGGGATAGCTCAATGGCACGATCGCCCTATACGTCGATCCTTCGACAAAAGCGGGAGATCAATTTTATCTACGACGATAATTGCACCAGCGCACAAAATACCTTAATATAAAAGAAGCCCCACTAAATAATTATTTAGTGGGGCTTCTTTTATTTTTACGAAACTAAGACAAAAAAAAGAGCCATCAATTTGATGACTCTTTTTTGATTATTTACACCTGTAGAACAGGTAGTAGAGCAGGTATTTCTGTCTTTGCAACTCCATCCATTGGATGAAGCCGTATACCGTGACGGCAACAAAAACCCCAAATGCGGTTCCTTCGCAAAACCCTTGCACGTAGCAAAGGAGCTTGAAAATTGGTAAAACCAAAAACCTGAGTTCCCAAATTTGCTCTTGAAGATTCCAGATTTGGAAGTTAAGCTTCCAGATTTGGATATCTTTTGGAAGCCCTATTAATGTGGTTTCCAACCAAATCAAGCTTACAAATAATCGAATGTCGAGACGAGCTTGACACACTCTGTTCACCAGAAAGTCTTTGAGGCTTTCTGGAATGGCTACTTGTGCCTTATTGAGTACATTAAGAACCAAGACTGTTGCGACTTTACGTCGCAACTTTGAATTGATTGCAACGACTTCCAACACTTTCGTTAAAGACATACATTTCTTCCTTCTTTGTTTATACTTTAATTATATCCTAAAAAGAATAATATGTCAACTATTTGTAACTTTTATTGCAGAATATTGACTAATTGTGGTAAAATTAGTATATCTATACCAATTTTTAGCTATGAATTACCATTTGGCTGGCGCAATTACAGGTTTTTGCTTTGGAATTTGGTTGTTTCGCCTATATATTGCGGGCAAGAGTAACGTAAAATAAAAAAAGGAACCGAGAATTAATCCTCTCGGCTCCTTTTTTATTGCTTAAAAACAGTAATCCTATGTACAGATATACGAAATATGCGCTCTGGCAAACCTGTACTCAGGTGGTTCTGATTCACAAACTTTTTGAGGGCGGTCGCCTACAATCTACGCGAACGCTTTGGGCAAAATCGCTGTGCAAGCTCGTCACAAAGAATGAGCGCTCTTTGTCGTACAGGGAAACTAGCCCTGGACTTTCGGTTGGACTTTTGGTGAAGATCGACGATGTGGAAACCATCGGGGAATTCGATCGCAGGCGATCGAAATATCCAGGTTTGCTACTTTCGCAGACGGTTCAGTTCGAGTCTCGCCAAGAAGCGGACGAAATAGGGAATTGGTAGTACGGGCGATCTATTTTACGGCGGAATCGAGGGCGAACAGCGTAAATCTGAGATGATCGGGATCTTCACGGGCGATCCGATGGACTCTTTGAAAAGAAGATAAGCTTTCCAAGCCTGTAGAAACAACTTCGGTCGCCACCTCTTCGCCTAAAGAAGATTTATAGGTTTTCCCAGTATAGAAATCCAAAAAATCAGTAAACCTATGCTGTTCTTCGTCGATTACCGCAAACGTTTTATTGCTGCGATTTTTAATATAATCCACTGAAGTTTCCGCAAGTTTCTTGATATCCTCGATAATATGACCTGTTTCGTGAAATGCTAAATAACGCGGGTCGTGGATAAATCCGACGCCTATGTATTTAATATTTTCGCCCGCAGTGGTGGTAAATCCCCTAATCGGATCGTAACCTTTACCTTCGATATGTCCAACGTAAATATTGCCGAGATCACTATTAGACATTTTAGAGGCTTCAGTAGTCGCTTGCCTAACTTCCTTCAGGCGTTCTTCAATTTCAAACGCATATCCTTTATACTTCCGTTTCCCTTTGGTGATAACATTCGCGTCATTTACGGCTCCCATCAAATCCGAAGTTGATTCAATCACATTGGCTCGACCCGACTTCCCTGTTTTTACGGTATCAATAAAATCTCGATAAATACCTTCGGTACTTGGCGCAAATACATTTTTGATTTCGACAGAATGGATTTTGTCGATCGCCTCCCCATATTTAAGTTCTACTTCCACGATTCCTTTCCGCCAATCTACACCAACACCTGTTTTCTTAGCTAGGGAAAGTTCGACATATTCATTCAATCGTTTCGAGAAAGTGTGTGGGTTCCGCATTCCCAGATCAATTCTTTTCTCTTGTTCTACTTCCCGACGTAGTGCTTCCAAGACCTTTTGAGAATCAAACCCATCTTTGTCTAATACCTCAGCCGTTCGGTACGGATTTTTAATTTTAAATCTAATACCTGGAACCGCTGTCGCTTGCTCAATAAAGTCTTTAGCTGTCTCGCTGAGTTTTCCAAACTTCAAAGCGGACGCTCTCGCGACCTTGCTAACGATACCACCGGTTGCGACACCCGCTGCTAATTGAATTCCAACCCTGACGATCGGATTCTCAATTTTTGCCAAATCTAATCCTTTGTCTACAACAAAAATCCCTAGCCCGATCGCCGACCCAACGAATAATTCACCAACAGCCTGCCCTAGAAACAATCCGATCGCCACATCCGCCCCAACAGTTAACGAAACCGCGATCGCCAGCGGGATAGCAGCTTTAATTAAATCTTCGAGCAAATCTTTCTTTTTTTTGGGTTCTGCTTTAGAAATTTGTGATTCAATTAGTCCATACCTTGCAGCAGCTTCCCGCAGTTTTTCTGCGAATGTTTGTTCGGGATTGGCGATCGGATCTGGTATTATTCCGTACTGCACGGCAATATCGTTCGATATTTGGCTTACAGCCCGCCCGACTTTTGCCTCTAAATCTTTCTCTTGAGCAAGAGTTTTTTCAAGTGATTTCACAACCACACCCATCAAAGAGTTTGGCTTTATTTCTAACGACTTAGGCGACTGGGCTCCTGATTTCTCCCCTACGGCAAACTGACCACCCACATTAACCCCGTCAATGATGGTTCCGGGTGGATACCGCAAATACTCTCGCTCTGCCAGTGCTAGAGTTATCTCGATCGCCAGGCACTGAATTTGAAATAGAGCGTAGCTCATCAGTATATAGCTCCGTTATCGGGTGGGATAAATGGATCGTGTTTCGGGAGATCGGTGACTTCCGTGCGCCAAGGCTTCGGAAAACTCGTCAGGATTTGTTTTAAGTTGTCAAAATCGCTCAAACCCCAGATTGGAGGATCTGTTGCCAGCGCGTCTCCCATACACCTGCCGAAAGAACCTGCGGTGGTGCAGTAGTAATAACGGAATTCATTAACTAAGTTTTTGTCAACAACCGAGAATTTCGCTTGGATGGGAGCAATGTCTTGTGAGCTATCGATATTGAGAAGCGCGATCGAGCAGACCTTGATTTTGTCGTGGAAGATTTCAAACATTTTTTACCCTTAAAAGGGAGCTACATCAATATTTTGGCACTGTTCTGGCTTCCAGTGGCATATCCTTGAACTAGGAAGAAGAAAATACAGTAAAATGCCAACCCTAAGCGGAGGCAGAGCGAAGAAAAACGCCAGACCTCTTTTTTTATGACAGCAAGCACTCGCGGTAAATTAGTCCTCTTACGCCCAAAAACCAATAACCCGCGCCCGCGCTATCCCGAAATCGATCCAACGATCGAATTTCAAAGGTCAGTACGAATGCGGGCTCGGCCTTCGTTTGAACTGTTACGCATGGCGACTCGTATCGGCCCGGTATCGAAATGTATCCAGAGGATTCAGCGTGGTTTAGCCCTTATGCCCTGGCATATCAGCCCGCCCAAGGAAGACCGGAATAAACCAGGGGCGATCCAGCGCGCTGAAGAAATCAAAGGCAGTTTGCTCCGACCAAATTACGAACTAGCCCAAAATACTTACACAAAATACACTAACGCTGTCGTAAAAGATTTATTGACTCTCAATTACGCTGCGATACAGCGGATGCACGGTAACGGTAACTTACTAGCAAAAGACCGCCGCGTTCGCAAATTTTTCGCATTTTGTGTCGATGCAGCCAAGATAGAATTTAACGATGCTTGGCAAGACAATCCCGAAGAAGCGCGATACCTTTATCGCAACGACTCCGATACGCGGATGTTGGCAGACGAAGATATGTACATCATTCAGATTGATAGTGCGTCTTACGAACTGATGCCACCATCGCCAGTAGAAGTGGCTTTTCCCTACATTCTTTCCTGGTTAGCGCTTAATAATTTCCAACACACAGCTACTTCTAAAGTTTCCGCCAAGTATATTCTCGACATCGGAGACGTAAACCAATCTGAACTCGACGCATTCCGGGAATATTGGAACACAAAAGTAGAAATCGATGGGCAAACACCGATCGCCGGAGGGAAAGGCCTAATCAAGGTTGTTACCTTGGGTGCGTCGAGCGACTCGGAACTATATCTAGGTTGGACAGAGTTACTGCTGCGACTGATTTGTATGCCGTTCGGACTGACACCCAAAGATTTGGGGCATGAACAGTTCACTTACGCTACCGCTGGTGTTTCGGCAGATGCGTCATACCAAGAAGGTGTCGTCCCGATCGCCAACATCGTCAATGAGCATGAAAATCTGGAGCTCATCGACTACTACGAACCGGGATTTACCAAGGACTACGCCGATATAGAGAAGCGAACGGAAGAACAAGAAGCGTCGAGAGCGACAATGCTGTTCGAGAAGAATTTAGCAACGCGCAACGAAATGCGTCTCGCTACCGGACTACAACCAATTGGTCCCGCAGGCGACAAGTTTATGGACGGCACTGGGCTTGATGGTGAAGCTCCGCAACAAGCGGCGCTACCTCCAAGTCCTGAGAAGCCGCCGAAAGACGAGAAGGCAATCCCCGACGAAGAGGAAGAAGAGCCAGTTGCCGAGAAAGGTTCTAAGGAGATCCCCTCCAAGGCAAATATTCCCGGAAAAACAGCATCCGCTAAGCCAGGCAAGTGATAAAAAAATGCCTTCCATTTAAAACGGTAATACAACATCCCACACCCACTGTGGCGCAAGTCCAGACAACCAAAGTACCGAGTTTTCGATCTGTTCTTCCCACCAAGCGATCGCCCGCTCGGTTTTTTCGATCGCCCACACTGGTACCGACAGCACTTTCTCTTTTTTGACATACTTTTCGGCAGGAATTCGCATACAACACTGAATCAAGGAACTGGCGATCGAGATTTGGATTGCTTCAATGTCCTGAGTAATCGCCACTTTGATTTTGCGGAAATGCTCAACGCCTGCGCGATCGACAAAAACTGACAACGCTTCACAAGCAGGTTCTAAGGTTGCTGGTTCAAAAAAATCGGCAGTCTCCGTTTCACCGTTATCCATCGCCTCAAGCGCGCACTCAAACCGATCGCCCGCTTCCAGTGCTAGGTAACGAGTCTCAACCCATTCGGCCATTAACTGATTTGGTTCGCAGGGATTACCAGGCTTGGGTTCTTTCCGACAGTAGGAAACTCCGGTGCCGGCAAATATCATGTCGTGCAGTCTTTTTAGTGTGTACCATTTATGTTCCGGCAGCGACATCTCTTCGTCGCGCACCATCGGATATCTGCCGTTGCCGATTTCCTCGTTCCAGTCGAGTTCGAGTTCTTCTAATTCGTAGTGCCGCTTCAGAATTTCTTCGCACTGCTCTGCCAGCAGTAAAGCTCCGGGAATATCAAAATGCCCGCACGGATTTGGGTTGCGATGCCGATCGCCCGGATGCGTCCAGTTCCGCTCTTCAAGTGTGAATATTTTAAAGCGATCGCACAGTAGCCCTCGTATCCGAAAAACATGGCGACGGGAATTGTGAGCGTAAGGGTTCCAATATTCCTCTAGATACCGAGAGATAAACTGTACAGGGCAGATCACCGTCCGACCTGAGAGCAGTGCATCTATATTCTTGGCGTTGAAAACTAATTTGCGATCTCTGTTGCGGGCGATCGTCTTAGCATTGACTCCACAGCAATAGACCAGGGCATTCAAGGTTCCCAGGATTGTAGCGACATCCTTTACGGGTAACTCTTCTAGCTGATTTTGGAAATTTTGGGCGATCGAGTTGATCTTTAGGCAAATCTTTGTTATCATGTTCTTAACTATGCGATTCGTTGTGAGTATTCGATTCGTTATTGTAAAACTTGATTTGGCTGCCCATCCTTTTTATAGAAGGATGGGCTATTTTTTTGGGAACGGATACATAATACTAAGAGTAGCGCACTTTCCACTGGCGATCGCCGATTGTACGATTTCCGCCTGAACTAGATTCAGTTCTATGTGCATATTGCAATTTCTGAACACCTACTTTCTGATAATAACGCACCACTGAAGGTCGAAAATCACGATCGCCCACAATTTCCAAAATACGATTTTCAATAGCCGGGTTCGCTATGTAATGGTAGCACTCGCTTAACCCTGAAAACAGGAAAAAGCACTAAAACGCTTCAAGGGCGATCGGACTCTTCTTTTCTTTTGAAAAGTCTTTTCTTTAACAGATGAAGAAAGATTTTTAAAGAAAATGCGAGACTTGAAAGTATTAAGGGCGTTTTAGTGCTTTTCCCTGTTTTTGACATTTAATCGAACTCGGCTATTGTATAGCGAACACAACCATAAAAATATGTACAACGAGCATTTTGAATTAATGCGCCGCCTCGAAACTGAGGCTAATTTGATCGAAGCCGGTAAACTTTGGGACTACGACCCAGGGCAGCAACTCGCAAATTACGTCAACCAACTGGCGCAACCGCTACCGAGCGGCGAGCAATCTCCGTTTTCTTCGATGGCTCCCGGATCTGGTCACGTTATATTAGCGTCTGCCACGATCGCCCAGATGACGTATCTGGCTTACGAACTAAATCTCAAGCCCGATTGGGAATGGGTTCAAATGTTTCGGATGCTTGGAGTCGAAAGACAGTTAGCGGAGTATCCAGTAATTAATTTAGTATTTAGGCGATCGTCCGACGCGCTCAGAGCCGGCTTGGCTGTCGATATTCCATACAATTTAGAAGTGAGAAGTTCCCGTGACAATGCGCTGATAGCGTACACGATTAAAGAAGATCGGATATTCGGGTCTGATGAATTTAAGGTTGTACCGGCACGGATTAACCGATTGGGCAGAATCCCTGGTTTGATTCCTGGTGAATTTTCTGTAATGCCCCGACTGCTAGCAAATGTATCAGGAGTGGCGAATGACGGAACAGCAATCTCAGAAGGACGCGATCGCGAAACCTTGATCGACATGATGGTGCGCGCGCGAAACAGATTCCGCAGGGGAAACGCGCCGAACCTGACTTCAACTCAAATCGGTCGTGTCGTCACTAAAGAAGATTACTACTTAGCGGCCCAGGAATTTGGCAGTCAAAAAACGCTAGTGCTGTCTTCGCAGTATGGAACGGTCGGACACTGGACGGACTTGGTGACGGTTGCTGTTTGGCCGGAACAGCAAGTAGCGATTGTGGAGGAAAAAACCCGACCGCTGGCAATGGAATCGCAACCGCTAGAATTTCGGGCGGCCGAAATCGTACCGATCGACGGCAAAGTAACTGTCGGCTTCGTTCGAGATTTAACACAGCAGCAGCAATTCAACCTGGTCGCTCAAACGATTGTGGATACAATCAACCCGCCTTTTGGTATCTGGGGTGATCTCGAATTGCATAAAACTCTCGCCAGTGAACTCGAAAAAGCGGACGGGATTTATTCGGTGCCTAAAACAGAATTAAAGAATTCGTTCACCGGACAACCACTTTCAGAGATCGAAGTCAATCCCTGGACTTTGTTTGAGGTTCAGTCAAGTTTGGAAATTGTGGCCGCCTAAAGAAGCTTGAGTGTTTCGCACCACCTCCGATATAATTGATGCACGAGGCCTACCTACAAAAAGTAGAAAAATATATGCCAGACGCGCAAAAGTCTACACAAGACAAAACCCAAGAAGTTCGGATCGAACCAGTCGTACATGGCGATCCGCAAAACCAGCAACCTCCAGAAGCAGCCTTTCCGGTACCACTGGCTTCTTCCATTCCGGTGGTTCAGGTTGACACAGCAATCCCTCAGAGTGCCGCTAATGTCACGCCTCAAAATCCTTATGAACTTCACGCTCCGGCGCTCCTTCCAAAAGACTCAAATCCAGTTCCGGCTCCCGAAACGTCTGGAGAAGTAGTCCCTGCGCCGATCGCAACATCGGAAACTCATTTATCAGGTCAACCTCCGTCGGCAGTGTTGCCTGAGACTCCAGAACAGATCGCGCAACTCCCCGACTCAGAACCGAAACAGTAATTGAGTTTATATGGAAAAACCGATCGCTTATCTTTATGTATAGGCGATCGGTTTTTGCTATTTGTAGTTTACCAAATTTCGTCTGATTCACTCAGCGTTTTCTGCTGCATAGCTTCGGGTGGGAAACCTCGGTTGGTAAGAGGTCTGTGTTTTAATGTTATCTTTGAATTAAATGAGTTACCGGAAAACAGGCCTGAATTACGAAAACGGGTAACGGTTTCGACAATAGAAACCGCCATCGCTACCCACAACGCTTATCAATTGCAGGATACTTAAGACTCAAAAAAAAGCACAAAAAAGCCGTTAGTAAAATTAATTACTAACGGCTTTTTTGTGCTTTACAGTCCTAGAAACTCTCTAGGTACGCTTAATTCAAGTATGAATCCTGCATCTAGCAGGCACTTGATGGGCGACGAAACTAGAAAGAACTTATCAGAAATTTCTTCAATTACTGATATTGAGATTCCTTCTAGTTGGGAACTTGTAGGCATTTTGGTCAGGTGGGATATTTCGGTTATACACCGATAACCGTAACTTTTGGCACAGAGTGATCTTTTGTAAATCGTTTTCTTGCCTACAGTCTCGAAGATATAAGCCTGTTCTTCTTTCCAGACGGTCGCCCGAATCATCTTGTCGATATATTCGTCGCAAATCTCTTTCGGTCGCCAGCATCCCTTCTTCAAACCTTGAGTCCATCGCTTCATAATTTGGGCGATTTCCCGGTCGTCTTCCTCCGCTTCCTCTGAAAGCATCAATCTAACCTCTGAAGAAGACAGTACGCGATCAACATTGATATTGGACAATGGCATATACTTTGATCCTTCGTAAGTTGACTACCTTATAATAATATCAGTTAACGGCGGTTATTGCAATGGAATCGCGCCACAAGTAACATCAAATAAAAAGCTTTTATTGACTTCGATCGCCCTGTCGACAGTGACGGGATCGGATCTCAGCAGCAAGGAATCGGGATGTGCGTTGCTCAACCCTCGGACACAACGACAGAAGTTTACCCGTCCTCTTTTGGGTGAAACTGAAAACTATTTGCAGGCGATCGGGTTGAACTTAAAAAAATAAAATCGGCGACATTCCCGCAAATGTGTTTGTCTTGTATTATAATGCACCTATAAACGCTAACAAAATACGTTGAATATTATGACTCAGCAAAAAATTACTGGTGCAGCGCTGCTGGCAAAAGTAGAACAGAACTCGAAAATGGCCGCAGAAGACTTAGCCGTGCATTGCGGTTATACAAAGGTAACTCGTTCGAGAAAAGGTGAAGAGCGCACCAAACCGCAGTTAGAAGCTTACTATCAAGCCCTTCTTTTGGCAAGAGGAGAGTTTTTCGGGGTTGTATTGCCAGAATCTCAAAAGACATCTACGCGCGACGTAATTTCTTATAAGATATTGAAAACAGGCGGCGCTGTCATTCCAGGACGTTTCCTTCGGGATGTGCTAAATGCACATCCCGATGATTATGTCTTTATCGAAGAAGGTTCCGACGGAACACTGCGAGTGCGAAAAGATGTGGAACGAAGCGAACAAGCCAGACTTGAAGTCAGCGAGATTGAAGCCAGCGAAACCTTAGATGAAGATGAAGATGATGAGTCGCTTGCTGCTGTTGTACAGCAACCTGGTCTCCCCGATAACGTACCCTCTACAACAATACGGATTCCGCAATCTGTAAGTTAACTCGATCGCCCGCACCAAGTTAAATGAAAAATCCACAGCTTTCGAGTTGTGGATTTTTTGTTGCTACCGAATTCGCGGTCAGCGACTTGACCTCGTAAATAATCCCCAAGGCTCTCCATAAAGGCAGACTACGAAGCCCGGATGTTTTGGATCGCCCTCGATCGCCTGCCAGCATTTTGTCAGTCGCATTCTAAATAAATCCATATTCATACGGTTACATTTGGGATACCTACTTAAATCCGCGCCAGGGGCGATCGACCTTAACTCTGCCTTCACGTTGTTGCGGTATAGGCAAGCAAAACCTTCCCCTGCCAGTACGCGATCGCGCACCGACTTGATCGTCACCCGCATCTGCCAAAGCCCGATTGAGGTTACACTCACCTATTTAGCTCCTAAACTATATTTCTCACGATAGCAAACTTTACTACTTTTACTTGACAAACTTTACGACATCGTGTTAAGTTAGTTTTGTAGTCAATTAAACACAAAAAAGCCTCAGATTTAATTCTGGGGCTTTTTTGTGTTTATTTGGTTGACGAACTTTACGACATTATGTTAGGTTAGTCTGTAGTCAATCAAGGAAGTCCTTATGTCACTCACCGATTTGTTGAAAGAAGCTCAGCAACGCAAGAACGAGATCGAAGCGGCTGACGAGCAAGAAAAATTAACAGAAAAAGCGGAACTTGGCGCAAAGTTGGCGATCGAGCAGGCGGAGTTTGAGGCGTTACTCAAGAAAGATGCTGGCAACATCTTTGATCGCTTGGACGAGTCGCCGACAATCGAAGCAAAACTCAAGAACCGTACCGTTTTGCGAGCAAAAGTTTTTCATCGCGACCTGTCTGTGTGCATTTCGGAGGCACACAAAACATGGAGCGTTGCTGATTCTATAAGCAGAGCCTATTGGAACAGAAGAGGTGGTCAATTTTCAGACAAAAAAACCTATATCGAGTTTGGCAAGCTCTCCGATTACTTACTGATCCGGTTTTTGGAAATCGCGGAAGAACAGGATCTTCTACTCGCTCGAATCGAGATGGAGAACCGGAAAAGCATAGCGGAAGCGAAGCTCAAGGATAAAACGCGAGATATTGACAACTGCCTGCGCCTTTTTGCAGAAGCACTTCACGCGCTGACAAAAGAGCATGACAAAAAGCTAAGAAGCAGGGTCGAAGCGCAGGTTGAAGGGTTGTGGGCTTGGCCAAAAACGATTGTCTTAGACCTGTACAAAGTCTCTTGGTGTACAGGCGCTTATCGTGGCGAAGGCTACGAGGAAACAGAATTCGATTATGATTCAGGATGGTCTCTGACAGATGTGGATATCTGCGAACCGGAATGGCTTGTTTTGCTACCAGAGCGGAATAAAGTAGCCCGAACCTTGAAAACGTCCGGGGTTGTAACGGTAGAACGCTTTCAGTTCACAGAAGAAACGTTGCCTGACTGTTTATGTGATCACCCCCAAAAAATCGAGATTGACGTTGTAGACATCGAGTTTACAGTCGAATACTCGCAACACCGATTTCGATTACTTCCTGAATTAATCCCTCCTCTCCCAGAAGGTTGCGCTGTTGTAACCCGGAAGCAGGTCGAACAGGTGTCAATAACGCGGTTGCCGACTTTAGAAATAAAGCAGGCGATCGACAAGATATCGGTTGCTCCAAGTACCGACTACGACAACAGCGTTCCGCTCTAACTTGCTAGCGATCGACTAAACACAAAAAAGCCTCAGATTTAATTCTGGGGCTTTTTTGTGTTTATTTGGTTGACGAACTTTACGACATTATGTTAGGTTAGTCTGTAGTCAATCTAAAAGGAGACCAAGATGCCTATTTACGGCAAGACTAATTTGGAATCATTAGACCTTAGAGAAGTCAAAACACCTATCCAGGTGTTTAAGGGAGACGTAAAACAGGGAGACCGACCTGGGGTCAACCTGAAGGAAGAACTCAGAATTCATGTCGAGACACCTTGGTTGCGCGATGATCTGATCTCACACCAGTCTACGCGAGGAAATGAAAAGAACGCTCTCGGCGTTCGTGATGCGTATTGCAATGAAATACCCATTTTCTTGGCATACTCCACCCCAGACCATACCTTTCCCAATTTCAACAAAAGCTACTCATTAAGCGGCTTAGAAACCGTTTGCGACGGTAGGAATATTCTCAAGCACTGCATCAAAATCACAACCGCAAAAGGCGACTATCGGAAAGTCGTCGAAGCGCACGAGGAGATTCCTTGTGCCAAGTTTGCGAACGATGGGGAACTGCCGGAGTGCCCTAGAGGATGTAAAGGTATGGGTACTTTGTACTTCTATCTGCAAGAGTTGCAGGCGATCGTCCCTTTTCAACTTGCCAGTCTGACAACCGTTCATTCTGGTGAAGTATTCTCAATCGCCAAACAATTGCTCAACTACTACCGCGAGTTCGGATCACTTAGTGTATCCCCATTTCCTTGGCCAGAAACTTTTGGCAAAATCCCGTTTGTGTTAAAGCGCTTAAGGTCAAAGCGAAAAGCTCCTATCTTTGACAGAGAGTCGAAAAAGCGGACAGGGACTACGAAGGAAACCCTAGATTGGCCGGTAACGGTAGTTGTTGAACCGATGTGGTATCAACGCTTCTTGCTGTGGCAGCAGTATATGCAGGCAAAAGAGCGTGGTGTCTTACTTTCGGAGGCTGTGATGCAGCAACTCGGCTTTGGGAACGGGTCGGCTCTTAAAAACGTCTCTGCTGGCGATCTCGTTCTATCCCCATCTCCGAGCGAAGACGATTTATGCAAGCGGGATCTTATTCGCGAGTTGGGATCGAAGCTCAAGGAGTTAAACAAGAGTTCGGAATGGGCGCGCGAAGTAGCATTCAAACTTTTTGGGCTGACAAGCCCCGAGGGGGAAAATCTTTCCACCAAGCTATCGATAGTCCAACTTCGGGAGTATCTCGACTTTCTTCGTGCCGAAAAAGTTGAGCAGTACGTCGAATTTTACGAACACAGCTACCAAGAGTCTCAAAATGTTGAAGCCGTTGAAGTTGAAGTCGAAATCGAACCAGAACCTGACACTTTTTGATCTAAACCCCCTAGTTAAATGGCCCGAAGGTTTAGATCGGAACCAGACACTTTCCGGTCTAAACCCTCTAGTCAAATGGCCCGGAGGTAAAAGGAGGGTAGCACATCGTTTCGCCGATTACTACGATCGCCAATTACGCTACGTTTCCCTGTTTGCGGGAGGCCTCGGAGATTTAATGAAGATCCGGCCAGAGCGGGTATTAGCCAACGATAACTGGAAACCGATTGTAAATTTGTACAACCAGGTGAAAATTGGACTCACGCCGCATTTCCTGATGGTCAGCACACCGAGCCTTTATAACGAAAAGCGGAATGAGTTTAATCTGCGGGCGATCGCCCAATGCGAACAGTCTGCGGAAACGGCGTGTTTGCTGTATTTCCTTCTACATACTGGGTACAACGGCTTAGTCCGCTGTCGTCGAGATGGCGCGTTCAATGTCTCTCACGGAAAACCCGACAAGAAGAAATGGCACTTGTATGCCGAAGATTTCAGCGATTATCGCACTTACCTCACAGACTTCAGCGACTACCAGAATGCTTTTGCTAACTGGGAGTTTACCGCAGGTGATTTTGAGTCTGTGCCGATCGCCCAGGACGATTTTATTTACGCAGATCCGCCATACGATCCGATATCTGCTACGGGTGACACCTTTTCTTATGCCGCTCCGTTTACCTGGGGCGATCAGGTTAGACTCGCTGAATTTTTAGCAGAGAAGGTTAATCCTGTGGTTGCGTCAAATTACGCTACACCTCGCATCCTCGAATTGTATTCCGACCTCGGTTTTACGATCACAACCTTCGAGAACAAGGTTTATATTAGCGCGAATGGTGCCGATCGGGCTAAACCAGTAATCGAAATGCTGGCGTTCAAAAATATAGATATTGGAGGTGATTTAAACACTTAATTACCTATCCGGGCACCTGAAATATGGTGCCAGTCTTTTCAACCCAATCAATCACAGAGGACTTTTATTATGGAATGGCGCGATATCCCCAAGATCAAACAGTGGGCAGGTCTTTTACAATATCTTGGAACGACTTAGAGAGGCAGTTGGCGAATTACGAAATAGAGGTCGGACTAGATATAGATCCTGACTTTCAACGAGGACACGTTTGGACTCAACCGCAGCAGATCAAATATGTCGAGTACATCCTCAAAGGTGGAAACCTCAACCGACATATTATCTTCAACTGTCCCGGCTTTTTAGAGGCGACAGATAAAGATATTGAGGGTCTAATGCTTTTAATTGACGGGACACAAAGACTTCAGGCGGTGCGACTCTTTATCGCTAACAAACTTCCCGTCTTTGATGGGTTGTATCAAAGTGATTTTACTAGGCGAGGTAAACGATTAGCGTTGATGCCTCAACTTTTGGATTTTACATTCTACGTTAATGACCTCGAAACTCGCGCTGAAGTATTGCAGTTTTATCTCGACTTAAACGCGGGCGGGGTGGTACATTCAGACATAGAAATCGATCGCGTTCGAGAATTGCTAGCGATCGAGCAAGCAAAAAACAAAGGAGTTTAATGTGCAAAAGATTACAGAGATAACTCACCCTCCGGCAACTATGCAATCAAATTTAGACGTTCCACGCATTATTGAAGGGGAAGACCCTTTTGACGATCAAGAGTTTGCAGAAAGCGTGTTAGCGAGTGAAGAACCTCCCGATCCTGAAACTGAAGCAAAAAAGAAAAAGCTGATTTCCCTAATCTACCTGTCAGCTAAAGAGAAAGCACCCGACGCAACCCTTCAAGAAGTCCGCGAAATGCTTATGTACAAATTTGGGGCATTCCCAGAACGTATGGATTTCATGGGGCTTTACGAAGCGGCGCGTTGGACAAAAACACTAGAAGCAAGGATTGTGAACGATGAACCGACTAAAGATAGCGACGACGTTTAGCGGAGGCGGCGTAGTTGATTACGCCTTCAAGAAAATGGGAGCAATACTCCTGCGGGCGATCGAAATCGATCACCAAAAAGCTGAGAGAATGTACATCCCCAATCACGGAGATCACGTCGTTATTGCTCCCGTAGAGTCAGTAGATCCTGCAAAACTAGGGATTGCTCCTGGCGAACTTGATCTACTGTGGAACTCTCCCGTTTGTACCAGATATTCTGGCGCACAGAAAGGTATTGAAACCGATCTCGATATCATGATGGCGAACGCAGTTATACGGCACATCGAATACCTGCGACCGAAGGCTGTAGTTGTAGAAAATGTTGACGCATATGAAGGTTCTATTGCGTACAACATTCTCTACAATGGCTTAAGACGGTTAGGCTATAACCGCGAAATGTTCAAGCTTAACGCTGCGGATTATGGTACTCCGCAAACAAGACGGCGACTGTATATCGTTGCCGTGCGATCGGATATCGGGCAAGTACCGGCAATTCCACCAACGCACGCTGAATTTCCTGGGCCGACATTATTCGGCCCAGCTTTGAAGCCGTGGGTAGGCTGGATGGAAGCCGTTGCCGACTTAATTCCCGATCGCCCACACTTTTTACCCGTCCGATCGCCCGACGGGATACTGAAATGGGTTATTCGTGAACAGTCCGGCAACGTCCGCCCCGCCGAAAAACGCGAGGCGGGTTTGGCTGACTGGCATCAAAAAAGAATTAAGGAGGCGATCGGGCGAGGCAAGCTTAATGGATTCTTTAATTACCTCGTTGACGGCAAAAATTCAGGCAGTGATAAATGCCCTAGAGAAATCACTCTCAAAGAGGAAAGGGAGCCTTGTTACACGCTTGTAGCTTCTGCTCAATCAGAAGGACATCGACCACGAGCTTTCTTGACGACTCATCAAGAATTTTCTTCTAACGAAGCGAGAGCGAGCGAAGATCCTTGCACGACTGTTACCGGCGCAAGAGCTGGATTATTGAGAGCCGTGTTAATCCCAGGCGCTAACGCTGGAAATACTTCACCAACAGTCCGCACTGGCGATCGCCCAACAGTCACAGTAACTCCCAATGTTTACCCGCGAGGTCTACTAGCAAACCAATCTGTGCAAGCAGTGATGATTCCAGGCGGAAATGCTAGCAATAACACAGTGCGGATGCAAGCAGAGCCAGTTCCAACTCTAAGTACGAGAAACTGGGATCGCGCCTTGTTCGCCCGTGCGAAAGACCTCAAGAATGCAACAGTTGACGAAAAATTTGAAGCACTGATCACTAATTGTGCGGTTGTCAAATTTAGTCCTCGGATGCTCGCTCGGCTGCAAGGTTTAGGCGACGACTACTACCTCTGCCCCGAAGATAGTCTCGCTTCTGAGTGCATCGGCCTTGGTGTTGCGGTACAAGTCGCGCAAGCAATTTATCGGGCGATCGAAAAAGTAATCTACAAGTAGGAAACCAAAATGCAATTCAAAACACACCCAGAATGGTTCCAAACAGTGCCTTTTGTTCAGGCGATCGATGCCAAGTTTGATGTCGTTAAATATTTTGATGAAGACTTGAATGAAAAAATTGATGAAATAGACGATAACGGTTGCGGAAATTTCTGGAAACTGCTCGGAACATATAAAGGGTTTCAAATCTTGGAAAACGTAGAGGGTCACATTCTGGTTTCGCAGTCTGACGGACCTTGCTATGAGACACACGACGGTTGGGCTAGATTTTGTGAAATTGATTCGTACTATCGCGAAGCCGTGGCGATCGCGGATGCTCAGGAGTTCGTTGATGGCTTTGTAATGTCGCAACGAAACGACGATCCTGAACAGGATTGGAACGTATTAGGACGTCTGCAACTCACTTTACCGCTGTAGTATTGACCTCTCGCACCTAATTTTGGCTAGGATATACTAAGCCACGCAACCGCTGTTATCTCTTCAAGAGCGCTTCTAACCAAAGCGCTTTTTTTATGACCGAAACCAAACCAATTAAGCCGACAACAAGCGCCGCGACAGTAGTTCCGAGTTCAGGGACGACTCCTGCACCCGCAGCAGCAGCAAGTCCGGCAGCAACTCCAGCGCCTGTAGCATCTAGTCCCCTCGATTTTTTTATTAACCTTTTTGGTGGTGACAATCAAGCCGAGGGCGATGCAAAAAAAGCAGCAGGCGAAGAAAACAAACCCGGAGTTAAACCGGATGCCGCGGCAAAGTCATCGCAACCAAGCGTCAACTATCCGCCGTCTCCGATTTCTGAGCAGCATCGAGATCCCAAGATTCAACCGGCAGCATCGCCAGTCTCGATCCGATTTCTCAATGGCAAGTTGTCGGGGAAAGTGCTCGATGTGAAGGAATCAGGAAATTCTTTTTTAGGCGTCTCCGTATCTCAGATTTCCGATGAGCAGTCTGCCGAATGGAGTGATCAAGATGGTGACCACATCCGTGGCGGTCAAAATTTTAAGTCGATCGGACCACGTACTTTTCGTTTTTCGGTTACTTTTTACGATAAGCAGCACGACATTTCGCACTTGGTTGAACAGCTCTATCAAATGCACGAGCTGAGCGATCGCCAAGAAAGCAAAAATGTCTATACTCCCCCACTCCTCTATGTGCAGCAGGGAGATAAAATTATGGCCCCGTGCGCCTGCACCAGCATTTCCGCCCAATACGGATACCCGCTTGTCGGTGAAAAGGGCTATCACCACTGCGCGGTCGATCTTAATTTTAAAATGCTTGGTGGTAGGGGCTCGCCAAATATGCTGGCTCCCCCGCTAACTTCCACACCACTAGGTGACGAAACTTCTAAACAGACGAGCGCCGAGCGATCGCGAGAAGCTCTTCTCGAAACAGCGAAGGCTATTTTAGGCGATTGTCTGGGAGCCGAAGGTAAACAGAATTTGGAAGGAATTCTAAACGAGACGTTTGGCGAAGGTGCGCCTCAAGGTAGTAAAGGACTCTCTGATAAAGAAGCATTACTGAAGTTAGATCCGAACACGCGCCTTCAGATGGCGATCGCCGGGATGGTTCCCGACAGCGTATTGAAGGAAAAGGAGGTGCAAGATAAGATTAAAGAAGATGTCGCCACAATCCTCGCCCAGAAAGAGGGCGGAGTCACTAATGAAGATCGGATAGTTGCAGAAGCCTTGATGTCGGGTGATCCTTCTCGACTACCACCGAGGTTTCAAGAGATTTATCCGCAACTAAAGATAGATTATGATTTGATTGCAAGTTCAGTGCAAAACGGAAAGCTTGACGGCGAGGACGCAGTATTTAAAGACACCAATAGATCAGCGACAGAACGCCTGCAAAATGTTGGCAAGTGCGGTCTGACAATGCGACAAGCCGGTGGCGTGGGAACCGCACAGGCTGTTGAGAAAGATCAAGCTGAAATGCTCAAGAAACTTAACGATACAGTTAAAGCTGGCAAAGACGAAGACATCAAAAAAGCGTTCGGGCTGACAACTGAATCTCAGATCAGAAACCTCAAAAACGGCGGGCCCTACCAAACCAGGGAAGAATTTTTCAACCATCTCAACCAAAACGGTAACGGCTTAACTGGTTATGCTGCCTGGGGAAGCTTTGGTGAGTGGGCAAAAAAAGCCCCTACGGCAACTCCAGTAACCCCAGGGACTTCACCGATAACGACGCCAACTCCTACACCTTAAGGTTGTCTTTACGCAAAAAAGACCCGCAGATCAAATTGATCTGCGGGTCTTTTTTAGCCTAGTCGTAGGCTAGGCCTATGTCCCATTGTTCGACTTCTTCTCGATTGGGGATGTAGCTGGTTAAGAGGTAGTTTATGTTGCGCTTAGTCGTGGTCGCATACCAAGTAACTCCAAACAATTCACTTAACTGGAAGGTCTCTACCTTACTACTAAAGGTTTTCACTTTTTCTAGGTTGTCTTTATCTGTCTCGTGATCAAAGCGTAGCGCCTGTAATCGTGGTACGAGAGGATTTAACATTCCCACAGCCTTAAGCATTGGGCGACAATCTTCATTGAATGCCCACATTCCCACTGTTGGTTTTGTGTATACCAACACGTCAAGCGAGACGCGTTCTAGTGACTGCAAGCCTATACTGTTGTAAAAAGTACAATCAAATCTAAACAAATAAACAGTACAGAAGGGGCGATCGAATTATCAATTTAGCAAGATCACCCCTTTGTCACATATAAACCAGTTTTGTTGTAAAATGATTGTATCGTTAAGGTGAGCCTCAAAAGCAATGCCTAACACAAATGAAACCCCCGACGTTTTAGTTACGATCAACGAAGTTTGCTGTACGCTAAAATGTGTATTTAGCCGTGAGGTGTCTGAAGAGGCACTAGCGGGTACTCAAGCTGATTATAAACTTTGTAGACCTGGTAGTTCGGTCAATTACGGTCCAAATACAGACAGAGGCGGTATAGACAAGAAAATTCTTATCATACATTATAATCCAGTGCTTAACTACCGTGACGCTGTTGCGGACTTAGAGGCACTGTTTGACGTCCTAACCGTCTCCTGGAAGCGCGACATAATTGGAGGTACAAAAATCTCGAACGTGTTAGCAGAAGTCTGTTGATATTAAAAAAGAAGGGGCGATCGGATTATTGATTTAATCCGATCGCCCTTTTGTTGCGTGTAAACCAGTTTTGTTGTAAGATGAGTGTGCAGGTAAAGTAAGTCTCAAAAAACAATGCAGCGCAAATAAGAAATCCGACGTTTTGGTGATTATCAACGAAGCTTGTTCGTTACTGGAATGCGTATTCCGCAATGGTGCTTCTGAACAGCTACTAGCGAGTATTAACGCTATGTATAAAGACAAGCCTGGTTATTCAGCACTTACGGTGTAAATAAGGTTGAAGGTGGGGAAGATAAGAGTGTTCTTCACGTACATTACAATCGGGTAGTGAACTACCGCGACGCTGCTGCGGACTTAGCGTCACTGTTTTTTGGGGTACTAAGCGTCTCCTGGAAGCGCGACATAAATTACGGCACAAAAATGTCTGACGTGTTAGCAGAAGTCTGTTAGCAAAATAGAAAGAAGGGGCGATCGAATTATTAATCTAATTCGATCGCCCCTTCTTTTTTTAATAATTCCTACAAACCAGTTTTGACTTTACCGACCGCTGTGAATACTCTTCCCCACCCGTCGCTAGGATCTGCCCAAAGCTTTCGCATCGTAGCAAAAGTATATATGTCGAACTTGCCTGCGTCGTTACCGATCACTGCGTAATAGTCTTGACTGCCAGCCCTCGATCCGTAAGGATCGTGGGTGTAAATAATTTCGCGGTCTAGGTTATAGCCGACAGCGCAAATGATGTGCCCGCTCGACTTGTAAAGCATCCCTATCGGCACCGGTAAACGCTTATCGATACTGGCGACGATATCACGGATCTCAAGTTGTGTACTCCATCTACTCTCAAGTCCGAGAATGCTTAATGCGCTCGTGTTGGCATTGTGGTCTGTAGTATCCCCATAGCGATTGACAATCTCACCGTAGGCGGATTCTGGTTCCCGAAAGCCTTTCTGGCTGGCAATCGCGGTAAGCGTCTGCATTGACCGATCCTTGAGGATAAACTCGGCAGCCATCGCGTTTGACGTTAAATTGCACTGTCTCGATCCAGGTCCGTGATATACAGTCGAATTATCGAGCTGCGAAAAAAAAGGTACGTTCAGTAGAACGTCGCCCTTGGGTGTTGGGTTGACAAATTCCCAGTGCGGTACGTAAATGAAACCTTCTTTGATGCCATCGATCGCCGACACCATTTTAATAAATTGGTGCTGAGACTTCTCATCGCTGATACTTTCGATCAGCACTTTCTTGCCTTGATCGATCTTAATAAATTCTCCTGCACCCAATGCCGAAGAATCTACTTGGCTTTTCTTGATAATCGTTTGTCGCTTGGATTTGATGTACATATTTTTAAAGAGATTGAAAGATTAGTTATTGTCCGCAATAGCAGCTAATGGTGTCTGTTCGATTTGGATACGATCGCTAATATATGTGTCGCGACAGAACAAACCGTCTTCGGTTTCCTCTACCTCGTACCCGTAGCGCCTCAGTACGTTGAGTGCAGTATTCAGGTCACTAAGCAAGCCCGCGTGAGTCGCCAGCATCTTGATCGCCTCGATCTTGTTGTGGAGCCTGAAAGAAACTTTGGTTTCACCTTTGAAGGTGGATGTACTAAATTCAGCAACCGCTTGTGGATGCTCCCACTCGCTCGACGGCTTCACGGTATAAGCGCCATTTTCGTACTTGATGTAATCGAGAATATTGGAAAGCCCGATAATTCCGAGTTCTGCCAGCACTCGTGAGGAATCAATCATCGTTTCCCGGCCGCGCTCTTTCCGCAGGCGATCGACTTCTTTTTGGATATTGACGTTCCCTAGAAGCCGAGACGCCGCAGAATTCGCACTTTTTTGGCTTTTAACTTTGTAGCCTGATCTGATATAAGCCTCACCTGCATTGAGATCCAAGATATATTCTTCGCAAAACCGCTGCTGCTGCAAACTGAGCTGCGTTGTAATCAACTTGTTGTTATTTTTTTTTAGCTTTCCATCCCGGTCGTCCATAATACCCAAAACTAAAAATTAATTAGCATCTGACCTTGAGACTTCGGTTTAGTCGTCAAAATCCGAAGTTTCTACGCCGTAAATTTTTTCGATCCAGCGACAGACCCCAGCCCCAATTGATACCCGGATTTTTAAACTACGCTTCGGCGACCTCTTAGCCGCGAGGGTTTCCAAAATTATTGGCTTAATTGATTTTTCCGCGTGTTCGAGCCGGCGAGATAGACTCATTTGTTCGAGACCGGTGCGCTTAGAAGCATCGACTCCAACAAGAGATCCGACTCTAAATTCGTCGTGCTGTGAAACCTCCGAAACTAGGGAAAAGTTTGTCGGATCTTCGGATTTGAAGATGAGTTCTATCTTGATTTTCTGCTTGTGTTCACCGGAAGTTTTTAGCCAATCTTTGATTTTGGGAAGAATGGCGATCCATATATTGTGTACGATCGCCTCTTTGGGGTTTTTTTGAACAATACCCACAATAGTTTGTGTTGCCACTGATGATTACCGCTTTCTCGAAGAGCTTTTTTCCATTTCTTGGCGCTGGCGATCGTAAGTATCTGCCAATTTTTTTACGTAGTAATTGCGAGTGGCTACGGCCATCCGCAGCACTTCCTCGCGAGAACTAAACGGGGCCTGCTCGCCAGTACACAGAAAAAAGATACTATCTTCACGATACTGGCGTTGCATCTCAATACTTTCAGGATCTGATGGGACTAATAGGCCCATATAGAAAGGAGGGGAGTTGTCCCCACGGTATGCCTTCCTTCCACTGGTAGGAACAGTTAATGCAGTCCATATCGATCGACATCACAGGGCCTGGTTGCAATTTTTCGAGAGCGTCAAATACCACTTTTTTGTCGCGAGGCGATCCGATCAGTCGAGCGTACAAATTTTTGTCAAAAAAGTCACCCTTGGGATCCCGATATGAAGCCGATTCGGGAAACGAGTGCATCAAAGACGAAATCATGTTCAGGTTGGGAAATTTACCGCTGTTAGGATCACCCATCGCTTTTAATTGATGAAACCGCAGTGGCCTCATTCTTAGTTTATTGATGTGTTCGCCCGTTACGGTGAATCCATCTTCTAACACAATATCGAGCAGAGGTTCTTGTGGTAAATACTGATAGTATTTAACTTCGACAGTACCAAGGTCGTGGTAGGGCTGCGCGTAGTCCCCTTGATCGGCATTTTTAGTGCCACAGTTTGGGCACTGACCGGAAATTGCGATATCACCTTTGCCGTGATAGTTGCATCGAAGGCTGAGCACCACAGAAAATACGTCACCCAAATCCATGCGATCGATCAGTCTCCTCGGATCTGAGTCGAGCTTGTTTAGGGGGATACCACCGATATCACGGATAGCGTTTGGTAGGAATTGCCGCAAGGTCGTATAGACCTTATCGACACCTTGTTTTTTCGAGTTGAAGAGCTCTTCTAGCATCACTTCTAGCTCACCGGTAAAGGGAGCGAGTGTGTAAGAGTGCAGCCGCTCTCCTTCGTGGAATAATCCGGTCGGTAGATTTTCCCCAAGCTCCGAAAACGGCACTGTGGTCATCCCAATATCTTCGATCGCAATTCCGGTAGCTTGCGGTGCTGTCGGGGTTTCGGGAGCGAAACCCGTAGATTCTGAATCGTTTTTTGGCATATAAATCAAAAAAAGGAGCCTCGGCAAGTTAAGCACGAAGACTCCTTTTGGGGATATCTTTGAAGTGAATTATTGTTCCAATTCTACACTAGAAGTCGCAAAATGCCAAATTAGCTAACAAAATGTTGACCGTTTTGTGACCGAAATTAGAGATTTTATCCCCAAATTGTGCTGATTTTGTTGCTAGCTTCCCAAGAAAATCTCGGGAATCAGCGTATTTTTGACGTGGCCTGTATCGCTTTTTTTGTTGTGGGTGATCGGTTTAAACACGAAACATACTGCCAAAACCGCACCACGATTAAAACAAATACCAAGACGTATCAATGTAGTTGTTTGATACCGTATTGTATCGACTTTTCGGCATAAACTTTGACAAATGTATAATACAATGTTATAGTATAAACAGTGAAACAGGATTTGTACCAATTTTTACGAATTGGTTGCCGAAGAGTTTACTACTGCGATAAGAACCGCCTGTGATGTTGGCGGATGTCCCATTGATTGAAAGAACGGGCTGGCAGTAGTGGAAAATTGAAGTGTGCAACAGTTATCAAGTTGTTGTCGTAGAGAAATCTACGTGAAGCCTTGCCCGAAGCAAGGATAATATAGGAGCAGTTTCCCGTCAGAAATGACGAAGCGAAGCGAGGATAAGCCTCTTTAATGGTGAGATCCGAAGACGGTTGCGAAAGCAACTTATGAATCGTAGGAGACTAACATGGCATTCACTAAACATCGGCAGGGCTCAGGGATAGAAGTTAATCCCTCCGGGGTACGCGCATTAAAGATTTAATAACTTCAGGGTGACACCCTTTATTGATAAGGAAATAAGAAATAGTCTACAAGGTTTAAATGGAAAAATTCAAGTACCGTTTACGGTTTTGCCGGAATGCTAGGCAAAACAATAGGTACTCTACGCGGTGAACATCCGCGAGCTAAGTGAAGGAAAGAACAAGTTCGCCCAAAGCTACTGGGTACGGCAATCGTTTAAAGCAATCACGTTGACCTTGTGTAGCAGACGCGCAGTCGCAAGACTTGCTAGTAGAGCCAAAAAACCCTCAGTAATTATTAAAAACAATTACTGAGGGTTTTTTGTTGTTTAAAATTATTCGTTTTCCGGTAAAGCGTCTTCACTAGCAGCTTTGCGATTGAGCAACTTTTGCGCGATCGCTGCTAATCTTTTTGTCGAAAAATCCATTAATCTCGCGGTCGTCGCGTAATGACCGATTAATTTGCACTCAGCTAATGACGAACATTTCGCGAGTTCGATCGCGTCCAACTCCAAACACACAACCTGGATTTGATAAATCAATTCGGATTTATTGATCACTTTACTTATTACTCTCACTGGCTAACTACTATTAAACAGCTTAACAGGCAAGTGTAAATACTTTATTATTTATATGCAATGGAAGGCGATCGATAGTGCTTTAGATCGCCTGTTTTTTGTTTACTTATTCTATAGAAAAAGATATAATTGGATTATCCAATCAATCAAAAAAGAATGAAAAAGTTTACCGTTACAGAATACTGCGTCCCCGAATGGGCGCTGAGCGTCCTACTTAACAGTGACACTTCTGGACTAGAAGTCGAAGAAGAAGCCGTAATCACGGCGTTCTTTGAAAGAGAAGCTTTTTTGGTGGTAAATGGACACTGGAGTTACGACTCCGGTGAATCATATTTCAGTTGGACAAACGATATTGACAGTCTCGGAGGCAACTGCATTGACATTCAGTGGGTTCAATGGGTAGGATAAAATAAAAAGAAGGGGCGATCGAATTAATTAATTCGATCGCCCCTTCTTTTTGTCACCTTATAATCATGCCTATCGTCGAGACTGCACCTCTATAGCGCATTCGCGCACCATAGTAGCAATGACAATCATCACATCTTTTGGGATTCTACCGTCTATTTTAGCAATAGCGAGTAATCCGCTTGCTAAACCGATCAAAAAGCGGTATCCTCTTTTTGAGGGTCTAGTATCGAATATACTTTCGCAACGATCGTCGCGTTAATTGCAGACTGGGTGCTACAAATCTGATCTATTTCTTCAGACGTTAATTTAGTTTTCATGAACGCGATAATATACGATAAAGTTAGTATAATATACTCCTGACTTTTGGTAAGCGATAATTAAAGTGCGTTTAACGTTTATGCGTTGTGCAATAGCAAGAACTATCTTAAAATAAACATATAGTTTAGCTTGTGTATACCATGATTTACTTTGCAGGGTTCCGTAATTGGGAGCATCAATCTGGCACACTGTTTAGTATTGCCAATACCGAACCAGATGTATTCAAAGGTCGTATCGATCGCCTGTCTTTCTTTGTCCCAACATGGAAGGACGTAAACTTGTGGAAAACAAGTTTCAAGACAGATGAAGATTGGAATCAGTTTGTCTCTATGTATAGGATTGTCTGTCGGGCGCGGTGGAACGAAATACATCGCTGGCTCAATGAGCTAACCCCAGACAAAGATATGACGCTACTGTGCTGGGAGCCTAATTCTAAAAGGTGTCACCGATCGCTAGCTGCAAAATTTGTTGAGGTGTATCGACCCGATTGCTATGGCGGCTTAGATGTGGAAAACGCGTATCGTAAACGCTGTAGGCACAAAGATATTACCTACGATATTCAGGTAATAGAATCCCCTTGGTGTGAGGGTTTTTGCTTCTCGCTATCAGTCGGGTCTGGGGCCGGCAAGATTGGGAATCATCCAGATTATCCATATCTAAGGGGCGTTTGGGCTTTGCCAGAATATGCAATGGAAGCTGCGGTTGAATTTATTAAAACCGACCAGCAAGAATAAAAAAGAAGGGGCGATCGAATTAATCAATTCGATCGCCCCTTCTTTTTTTAAGCACACGCTACGTTGTTGTGTGTAATCCCGTCTCTTATTTCGGTAAGTACCTCGCAGGATTAATCGATCGCCCGCGGTCAACTGTATCGCTACCCGTTGGAAAAGCGCAATAATCAGCTATCTAACACTTCGACCTCAATATTACTAAAAGCAGTAAAACGAAACGCTTCTATATTTCCCTCAACTTTCGTCATACAGGTAACGATTTCTTTTTTTGTATTCAGTTCAGGATCTAATAGATCGCTTTCAACTTTCTCCACAGAGACAGCCTCTTGCCACGGCGGAGATCCTATAGGTCTAAACCGATCGCCCACCATTAATTCGCCTGCGATCTTTGTCGCGAACGATTCACTTTTTTTAATTACCATAAAGCTCTCCTAAAATTTGCAAAACTTCAGATCCGCCGATCGCCCACCCCAGATTTGTCATCGCCCAACTTATGGGGGCTTGCGGGACTTCTTCAGTCCATTCGTCATACCTCCGCTGTTCTATTGGTTTAGATTCATCTATTTCGACAATCTTTTCAACATCGAATCGATCTTGCACCGCGACAACTTCGGCCTCGGTTAGTATTAAAAATGTTTGTCCCGCAGTCAGCAATTGTTGAATAGTCGATGATAGCGCGGTTGCTCCATTATAGTGATCGCGGATAAGAGCTTTAAGGAAATCCGCGCAGACTGGGTGCGTGGCGATCGCCTCCAACTTCGCTGGATCTAAAATCCCTTCTTCGATCAGGTGCGGAATAAGTACAGACTTGAGATTATATTTTGTTTCGCTCACAGGGGCGATCGGTTCTGGTTTGTTTAGTAGCGCGCACACTTCTAAAACTTGAGACTCCATATCTCCAGGCTCTAAAATTAGGGTTGCGATTTTCTCGGATAATATTGTCATCTAATCTCCTTGGCGAAAGTTGTGACGTTTCCACCTCCGGCGATCGCAGCAAGATGCACCACGACCTGTGCGAATCCGTGTGTTGGCACAATAATTGGAGATTCCCCTGAGAACGCCCCCGCACTCGCCAGAAAAGGGCTCGCTACATCTCCACGATAGTAATAATGCCTGTCTGAAAGCGAGGATGCGCCAACGGTCACGCGCATTTCGATCGCAAACTGAGCACTTAATACAGCGGAGGAAAAGAAATTCTGCAAAGAAATACCGGTTGTTTGCGAATTTACGGTGTAAGCTGCTGAACTTGTTGCTGTTGTCGCGGCGTTGATAATCGGTGACGCAGTATTGATTTTAGTTGGGGTTCGCCAAAACTGAGCGCTAGCAACGGTGGCTAGATAAGATAGTGCTGAGTTTGATCCGCCGTCTGATAGTGCGGACAATATACTGGTAAGCGAAGCAAAAACCGTACTATCTGAAGCGAGAGCCACCGATAAACTAGCATCCCTAAGCTTCACGCCTAGACTTGTCGGGATTTTTGCTGACAATGCAGCAGTTAATGTGGAGACCGAACTTCCACTTGTAGACAATGTGGCAAGGATAGCACTGAGGGATGTGAAAACCGTACTATCAGAAGCCAACGCAACCGATAGACTGTTGGCGTTTGTCTTTGTACCAACACTCCCTGGGATTTTTGCCGAGAGCGCCGCTAGTAACAGTGCAACGGAGTTGGAACCACTGTCTAGCAGTGCTGCGGAAATGTTATTTAGGGATGTGAAAACCGTACTATCGGAGGCCAGCGCAACCGATAAACTGGCATCCCTAATTTTCACGCCTAGACTTGCCGGGAGCTTCCCGGAAACTTGAACAAGACTCGATTGCAAAACTTCCAGCAAAGTATTTGTCGTAGCACTCAACGATTCCAGCGAGTCGATCGCCCCATTGACATTCGTGAGTGCTTCATCAACCTGACTTAGAAAGACATTAGACTGGGTTGTTTTATTTCCTGAAGAAATTAACTCAGTCCTAATAGACGTTAGCTCGCTGTTAATGTATTCCAGATAAGCACTAGCATTGCGGATATCAGAAATCAGTGCTGTTTGTGCAGGCACGAGCGATGTCAACAACCCACCTTCGGTTTGTAAAAGAGCTATCGCCGGGACGTAAGCCCCCGTTTCCGAATGCAGTATCTCAAGTAGCCCGTCAGTATTGGTGCGATCGGCCATTACAAATAAACCTTAATCGTCGCTTGTACTGCTACGTCACCAACGCCTTTATTACTCAGAACGAATCCGTTACTAGCTTTCTGATCTATTCCGATCGCCGGATTCGGTGACAACAAATCCACGAAGTAGCATTCCGTGGGTATTTCAACTTCTTCGTCTGGCTGCGCGATAATGTCGCCAATGGCAATCCCTAAGATCGAATTCAAAGTTAGTCGATTATTAGTATTGTCTACGGTTTCGACGATCACTTCTGACACATCTTGATAAAGCGGTGACTGAATGATGGCGCGAGATTTCTCGACAAAAGCCAAAGACGAACTCACCGTGACTCGCTTGTTTCCTACGTCAATACTGGTAATAGCTTGGGGGTCGATCGGCGAAAATGGCAGTCGAACAGAGGCTTTCCCAGGTCTAGCAACAAAATCTAGTACGAGTCTATCTCCCAAGGCTATTCCAGAAACACTGTCAAGAGAGATTGTATTACCAGTCTTACCTGTAATCACTAAGTAACCGATCGCCCGATCACCATCACTAGCAGGTCTATAAATAATTACGGAGCCTGATGTCGAAAATCCGTTGCCGTCCAAAACTGTGACCGTTAGTCCAGCAGAGTTAATCGCTTGAATTTCACTGGTGGCGGCAGGTGCTTCTGGTGATGGAATTGTCACAAACGGTAAGACAAGTTCAGGGACGGCAACGGCGATCGCGCCCACATCTGTTATTTCGGAAAACAAAACATCAGCCATTTCGGACTGCGCGAATTCCCCGATCGCCACAGATCCATCTGCGAATGCCCGATTAAGCGCGACTATCCGGTTAAAGCAACGGACACCTAGAGACGTTAGTACGACCTGAGAAATACTCGGTTGAAACCCTGAAAGATTTGAACGCGCTACCAGTTTTTTATTAATAAACAGGCTTAGCGTAAAACTCTCCCCATTTACCTGGATGTATATCTGTGGAGCGGGCGGTAACACCAAAGGATCGTTTACAACGGTATTGCCGACGGTTAACCTTAATCTGCTGTTGACAATTGCAACATTGAGATTGCCGGCAAGCAGTACGTTCCCGTCGCCTCGCCAAAACTTTAAATCAATCAGTAGCCCAAAAGTTTTCAATCCAGTCAGCGGATTACTTTGCTTGCGATACAACAATCTTGTTGGCGATCGGGGGGTTATGTTTGCATCCTGATAGATCATGGAGGTTCGGAATGGACTTTGCTCCAGTTGAAGCCCACCCCAATCCAGGGAGACCGCAGACTCGACATGAACCTGCAACATGGAAACAACATCGGGAGCGCCACCAATTTGTGCTGTATGCGCGGTCGTTACGCCGTCAGTAGTAATACTGCCAGAGGCTGGATCTGTAGTGACAGTGAGGTTAGAACCTGATACTACATTTCCGACAATAGTGTATTTTTTAGCTAAATTATTGGAGAAGCTTATTTGACCTCCAGTTAGATCGTTAGCAGTAACTCCGGTAACGCCGATCAAAGTCACACTATTTCCCGACACGGAACTGACTGTATAACCTTGACCTATAGTTGTATTGGGCAATTTGGCGGGCTGCGTTCCCAGCGTGGTAAAACCTAACTCCATCCAGCGGTAGTTACCAAGATAAGTATTTAAGCTGGTAAAGCTCACTGTTGCCGTACCAACGACTCCCCCTATCATTTTGATAACATCGCTAGCAGCAAACCTTCCACCTACCAGTTTCATTAGTCCTGATAAATAGTATTGTGTCCCGCCCTTCAGCGTGACAGGTCTCTGGATTAATTGAGTGTTTCCTGTTCCCACACCCCACGAAAGGCGATCGCCTCGTTGAGATCCGTCCGGTGTTAGTACAATATCTCCGCGAACCGTAACGTTACTTCCTTTCTGCCAAACGGTCTGCTTCAAGTCCAGGTTGTAATTTAATAAATTCGTTTGACTATCCTCTATGAGAATAGAACCGTCTTGCGGGTCGATCGCCGGAACATTGCTCTGAACGGGAAGCAGATTGACGGATAGATTAACCGTAGTTTCAAGCGTCATTGGGGACGATCTCGAAAAGTTGGGGATTTGATTTTGAAGTGTAGAGAGCCTGCCTTCTACGGCGAAAATAACACTTTTTCTAATTTCACTTAGTGCTAGAACCATTTAACCCTCCATTGGTTATTAAAGTTTGAACGTTTACTGGCTCTGGCGGCAGTAACTGCCTCAATTGCAGAATCACGTTCGTCTCAAATCTTTGTCTATCCGTCAATGACAGACAGGCTGAATCATAAATAACTTCGGCAGCCCCTTCGGATATCATTCTTTGACTGCTATACGCAGCTATAACCACAGAACGCGCCAATTTGTTTTGGAACGCTTCGTTAGCATATTTTTCTTGCAAACTTTCGTAAGTCTCGTTGCACATACTGGGATTTAAAGATTCAATACGATCCTTTTCTTCGATCGCGATCCTTAACTCGGTCGAAGCATCGATAATAAGTTTTTCCAGCGAGTCTAGCTCGTATCCTGTTATTTCAATTTCATCCAAAGCGATTTCTAAATTATCTCCTTGTAAAGTCGAGAGATTCTCCTTTTGGGTCTTTAACTTTATCCTCAGCTTCTTCAAACTTAATTTGCCTTCTCTTAGCGCGCTTTCTTGTGCATTAATTATTAAGACAGCTTGCCTCAATCCTAAGTACGGATGCACATTTTCTTGTCTTCTAATCTCCCAAAGGGTTCCCGGTATACCGTTTAAAGACTGATTGATTTTCGTCATTGTAGCTAGCCTCAGAATGTAGAATTGTCCAAACCGACTGCAA
>Ga0222649_1000091_pt1 | contig 36876 bp, 35 predicted proteins | sample AntAcemetagen337_FD_179865 | JGI IMG/M metagenome (GOLD analysis project Ga0222649, IMG submission 179865) | Saline water microbial communities from Ace Lake, Antarctica - #337 | ecosystem: Environmental > Aquatic > Non-marine Saline and Alkaline > Saline | place: Antarctica: Ace Lake... | reverse complement strand
TAAGATTTCAAGGAGTAATTTTAAGGCATTGTCATTAAGGGCTATGCTGCTTAGAAAACTATTAAACCAGGCATGAGCGTCTTCTGCACTTATTCTTGTGCTACAGGGGCTTATGCAGTGTTTTGGCCCCTATAAAACAAGAGTGTTCTTTTAAATTTCGATTATTAATTATGCGGTTAATTTTTTCATTAAAATTAGATGTTTATCCTGGTTCCATTTTTCCATAGGTGTAATGCGTCCTAACAGCCCGTGTAACCTATGGTTGTTATAGAAAATAACATATCTTTTGAGTATTTGCTGGATTTCTCCAAAGGTTCTATAGTCTACTCTTTTAAACACTTCTTTCTTTAGTATTCCATGATAGGCTTCAATATGTGCATTTTCCTCAGGAGTTGCTATATGTGTAAATTGCTGCTCAACGCCTATTAGTTCAAGATATTCTCTAACACTTTTAGCAACAAACTGGCTTCCGTTGTCGCTTCTAATAACAATACTTAAGGGTATTTAAGGGCTTCAGGCATATCAGAAAGAAAGTCTATCACCTTAGCTTGTTTTATAGAAAATGAAAAATAGTCTTTTAATATTTTACGTGTATGAACATCTATTATAGAGAGTAAATAAGCGTTTTTACCAGCACTAGGAATCCAGACTATTTTTATATCCATTTCCAGGCACTCAAAAGGCCTAGAGGTGTTTACTTTTCTAAATTTTACAAATTTACGTCCAGAACCACTTCTGTTTATTCTATTTTCTAGTTTTAATAAGCCCTCTTCTTTCATAATCCTGTATAGCTTTTTATGATTAATCAGATACCCCTCTCGTTTTAAATAAGAGGTCATTAAACGGTAGCCACAGTCTATGAATTCATGGCTTAAAATAGCTGTAATAGAAGTAACTACAGCCTGCTTACCCATCCATCCATTATGTTTGTTATAAGTAAACTTACTAGGCCTGTTTCCTTTTCTTCCAAGGCTAGGCGTGCGATAGTAGCTACTGTGAACCATGCCTACCATATTGATTAACTTAGTTTTACTAATCTTATGTTTCTTATAAATAGTGTTTACTAAATCTTTCTTGGATCGGATGTCCCAAACTTTTTTTTTAAAAGTTCTCGTTGGACTTCCAATTCAATCTCTCTATCACTAAGAAGCTTGCGAAGTAATCTGTTTTCTTCTTGTGATTGCTTTAATTCTTTACTAGCAGTGTCATAGGTGACTTTTAAGCCAGCTTCTCCTTTGGTTTCATACTTCTTTCTCCAGCTATAAAAAGTGCCTGTACTAACGCTGTACTTGCGGCAAGCTTCTACAATGCCAAGTTCTTCTGAAGAGGATAGAATTTCTAGCTTTTCCTCTAAGCTCCATTTCCTGTATTTCATATCTCAAATGTATTAGTTTGAAATTTAAAATATCACTCCGAACTTATTGGGGGCTAAAGTAGGCTGCACTGAGAACTACAATTACTGAGAAATGCCTGGGAAAAAAAGGTTACAGAAGTATGCTTGAATACTAGCTATAAGTTAAGTTCTGATTTAACGAACCGCCTGTTACAAGACCCTTAAGGCAGTTGGTGTGAGAGGCGCACCTTGGTCATTATAGCTTTCGGCAGTCTACTCAATTAGGCAAAGTTTATATTTTCGTGTTTTATTATTTGGCCCAATTCTGCTTTTTTTTCATTACGTTCTTCTTCAATGTCATAATCATCTTGAAGTCCAAGCCAGAACTTTGCTGAATTCCCAAAATATTTACTCAAACGCAAAGCCGTGTCCGCAGTAATTCTACGTTTTCCTTTTACGATTTCTGAAATTCGTGTTTGCGGAATTTTTAAATCTTTAGAAAGTCTGTATGCCGTAATTTCTAAAGGTACAAGAAATTCAAAGTTTAAGATTTCTCCAGGATGTACATTTGCTAATTTTTCCATTTTTTACTTTTTAATGATAATCAATGATTTCAACTTCACTTGCGTTTCCGTTTTCCCATTTAAAAATTATTCTCCATTGTATATTAATCCTAATGCTGTAAAGTTCGTTCAACTTTCCAGTCAGTTTTTCGAGTCGGTTAGAAGGTGGAATTCTCAAATCCGTAATATCTTGTGAGTTGTTCAACATTCTTAATTTCCGACGTCCAACATTCTGTATTTCAATCGGGAATTTTTTGACTCGGATACCGTTCCAAATTTTTTCGGTCTCTTTAGAACCAAACGAAATTATCATAATTCTATCTCACGTTACTAACGTCAAAAGTAAGTATAAATTTTGTTTTTTACAAACCTTGCTTAAAAATCGTATATCTGCAGAATTACATTTATATCCTCTTTGTTGTTACTCTATAACCGAAAACCCTCCAAAAACTCCATCATCTGCTTTGAAAACAGGTCTTTAGGGTTCACAACAAACCTTCAACCTTTTTGGTTGGAGGTTTTTTTGGTTTTTATATGTGTTTAAAAGTGAAGTTTTTATTAAAGGTTTATTAGTATTAAAAACAGCCCTATGGTTTAGAGTAACGAAGACTTGTGGTGACGTGTTTGTGTATGGTTTGTTGCGTGGTTTAGTACTTGCAATTACTTATAGCCATTGTTGTGCAACGTTTTATTTAAATAGTTTTGTATATTCTCTAAATAAGTAGAGTTTCCCTCTTTTTGCTCCAGTTATTTCTGTTAGTATTTCAAGTTTTTCTAACTCATCTATTAGTTTATAAACCGAAGGAGAGGAAAGATTTGTTAGCTCTTTTACTTTTTGAGCATCTAAAATTGGTCTTTGAAATAAATGATTTAAAATTAGTTGAGCATTATGTGACCGACTTCCTAATGTTTGAATTTTAGCCTCAATTTCTTTTTGTAATTTTAAAATGCTGTCAAATGTACTTATACTGCTTTTAGCCGTTTCGATAACACCTACTAAGAAAAATTTAAGCCATTGAGTTAAATCATCTTTTTCTCTAACTCTCGTTAGATTGTCATAATATAGAATCCTATTTTTTTCAAAGAAATCAGAAAGATATAAAATAGGTTTTTTAAGAATTCCTTTTTCAACTAAATATAAAGTAATCATTAAGCGGCCTACTCTTCCGTTTCCATCTAAAAAGGGGTGAATTGTTTCAAATTGATAATGTATTAGTGCTATTTTAAGTAAATCAGGAAAAAATGATTCAGAATTGTGTGCGAAATTTTCTAAATCTCCCATATATTCATTTATGTCTGAATGGATAGGAGGAATAAAAGTGGCATCATTTATACTTGCCCCACCTATCCAATTCTGGCTACTTCTAAATTCTCCTGGGAGCTTGTGCTTACCTCTTACTCCTTGTAATAATATTTTATGAGTTTCTCTAATCAACCTTGAAGAAAAGGGTAATTTTTCGAGATTAGTTATAGCAGAGTTTAAAGCTTCTATATAATTTTGAACTTCCTCCCAATCATCTCTTTTTTCTTCATTTATATCTTTTTTATCTAATAGAGCATCTTCAATATTTGTTTTTGTTCCTTCTATTTTACTTGATTGTGTTGCTTCCTTTAAGACGTGCATACTTATGAACAAATCAATATTTGGAATATATTCAGAATACATATCGAGTCTTCCAAGTTGCCTGTCAGCTTGACTTAAAAGGTTCAATACTTCCATGCATTCAATTTTCCATTCTTGATTTATCTTGTTAGGTTGGAAACTTTTATAAGTTCCTTGATTTATGTGATTCCCAGCTTTGAATGTTTTCATTATGAATAAATTATAAACTTTATCAAAGGTACCTATTATTTAATAATTAGGCAAAAAACTTAATTAAAGAAACTTCTTATTTAACTTATAGGGTGTAAACTTAATTAGTAGAGAGCCTAGTTTAATGTTGTACAATTTGTTGTTAAACCTAGATTTCCTCCAAAAACGCCATCATCTGCTTCGAAAACAGGTCTTTAGGGTTCACATTGAACCTTCAACCTTTTAGGTTGGAGGTTTTTTGGTTTTATGTGTTCTGAAGTTGGTGTGTTAAAGTGTCTGGTTTTTATGGAAGGCTACAATAGAGGGAAGGCAACAGCACCTCTTATTCTTGGCATGATAATAATTTTAAGTTTTATAAATTTAACAAATGTCTCCCTTAAATTATAATCTTAAAAAGTTCACTTTATTTTTTGTTATCCTTAGCTCTTCCTGCAAATCACTGATTTGAGTGAGCAAATTATGAATAACATCAATGCCTTCCAAATTAATATTTAATTCGTAATGAAAATGTATTGCTCTTTCAATGGTTTTTAACTGCTCATTTGAGATATACTTTTTGTCTTCTTCAACAATTATATCAATAATTCCATATTCATTTAAAGATGTAATGAAGGAAATATCAACATCACAATTTGAGCAGAAATGATCTATAAGTACCAAATTAGTTGTTTTCATTGTTTCTGATTTTTTGTAATTCTGCAAGTAATTCTTTTTCTTTAACTGATAAAGCTGTTGGTAATTTAACCTGATAAGTGACGTACAAATCCCCAAACTCATTTTCTTTTTTATACACTGGAAAGCCTTTTCCTTTTAGTTTAATCTTAGATCCAGCTTGAGTTTCGGGAGCAACTTTAAGTTTAACCTTGCCATAAAATGTATCAATCAAAACTTCTCCACCAAGTAAAGCTGTATAGAGATCCAAAACGACAGATGAATATAAATTACTTCCTTCCCGTTTAAATTGGGTGTCATTGCTAATTGAAAAAGTAATGAACAAATCACCTTTTGGTCCGCCATTTGCACCAGCAGTACCATGCCCAGTAATTTTAATAACCTGTCCATTCTCAATTCCTGCGGGAAATGTTAACCGAATATTTTTTCCATTTACTGTTAAAGTTTGTTGCTGTGAAATGTAAACATCCCTTAAATTCAAATGCAGCTCTGCGTTTACGTCCTGACCTCTAAATTTTGTTTGTCTCCCTGTGTTTCTTGAGTTATTGCCATACATCGATTCAAAAAAGTCTGAAAAATCGCCAGTAAACGCTCCGTAATCTTGTTGTTGATTTGTGTTTCGTTTAGACTGTTGTTCCTGAGCATTTTTAAATTCATCGGCATGCTTCCAATCTTTACCAAATTTATTATACTTCTTTCTTTTTTCAGAATCACTTAGCACTTCATTTGCTTCGTTAATTGCTTTAAATTTATTTTCCGCTTCTTTATTATTGGGATTTAAATCAGGGTGATATTTTCTTGCTAACTTTCGATAAGCTTTTTTTACATCAGCTTCGGAAGCGGTTTTGGTAATTTCTAATATTTTGTAGTAATCAATGAATTCCATCTTTTATGATTGTAAAGGTTATCAAATAATTTTCACATCTTCTATCATAATATTCTGCTGTGTTTTTTCTGAAAAATTTTGGTCGGGGGTTACTACCAATAATATTTTAAGAAAATTACTGACTAATTCATTAAAAATCTCGAAATACAATTTGGTTATTTTTAACGTCTAAATTTCCTGTGGGTTCATCATTCATCATTATCAATGGACCGTTATTCATCGCAGCTGCTATTGTTACTCCTTGCTTTTCACTCCCTGAAATTTGATATGCCATTTTTTTAATTAGTTTATCAATTTTACTCCTATGGAGCTATTTTCAAATATTAGAGTTTATTGGGGAGATTTAGATTATGTAATTGAGGGGGATATTGTTTATAGAATATATGATCTATTTTAGTCTTGGTAAGCAGAAAGCATCCAAACTAATTTCTCTTGCTGAACGATGTACTCACTCATTAATGCCACTGTTCCTTCATCATTTGCTTTAGCAGCAAGAGTTAAAATGGTTCTTTCCTTACTTAATAACGTTTTTAAAGCTTTAAGTATACTATCCATAGCAATCTCTCCATCGGTAACATTCTCGGCAGATTTAATATCAGAAATATCTAAATATTTTTTAAAAGAATGAAGTGGTGTTGCACTTAATGTAAGTATACGCTCTGCTATTTCATCTACTTTAATTAAAGCATCATTATAGAGTTCTTCAAATTTAAGATGAAGTTCAAAGAATTTTTTCCCTTTTATATTCCAGTGAAATCCTCTTAGATTCATATAGAATAATTGATAGTTAGCGAGTAAATTATTTAATTGTACTGCGGTGTTTTGTGACACTTTATCATCTAAACCAATATTATTTATATTTTTCATAGTTTATTATTTAAAATCATTAATAGCTTCGCTTAAATCATACACAGTTGCACCTTTCAGTTGACTATCTAAAATACTACTTCCAGCTGCGCTTCTGTAACCCCCTGCACAATGCACTACAATAGGCTTATCAGTTGAAATGGACTTAGCGCTTTTTCGCAAGTTATTTAAGGGGTGTAATTGTGAGGTTTCAAAGAACGATTTTTCTTCAATTTCTCCAGCATTTCTAATATCTATAATTGTGTAGTTTTCAGGATTAGATTTGAAGTCTTTCAAGTCTAATTCCTTTGAAGTAACTAGATTTTTATCGGTAAGCGTTATCACTTCTTTGAGTTGCTTTTCATAACCGAGTTTTGTAACCCTATTAATCATATAATTTTTTGAGCTTTCCTTATCAATAACAAGTGTAAATTCCTCCTTAGGTTTTATAATAGTGCCTAACCACGTTTCAAATTTTGCATTTTCTGAAATAGCTTGTATGTTTATGCTTCCAGCTAAATGACCTTTCTTGAATGTAGCTTCATCTCTCATATCTACTATCAAGCTTGTAGCGGTTGCTTCTTTTTTGAACGGAATACTCCTTATAGCAGGTTCTAGACTTTCTGCACCAGCTTTATTAATGTCTACATTAAATCCAAAATAAGAAGGAATAAATGGTTGACCTTCAAGTATGGTGTTCACAAATTCTTCTTTGGATTGTTTTTGAAATGCCCAATTATCTCTGCGCTCATCACCCAAAGTACTACTTGCTGCATTACTCAAATTCTTACCGCATAAAGATCCAGCTCCGTGCGCTGGATATACCACAACATCGTCTGGTAAATCATTAAACTTTGTTGTTAGGGTGTTATACATCATTCCTGCAAGTTCTTCACGTTTGGATTGCATATTACCCACTTTTTCGCGTAAATCTGGACGTCCTACATCGCCTATAAATAAGGTGTCTCCAGTAAATAAAGCTGTAGCAGTATCTTGTGTAGCTACTAATGTAATACTATCTGGAGAATGACCTGGACTATTAATTGCTTTTATTATAGTTTTTCCAATTTTAATACTGTCACCATCATCAAAGGTTTTGTGAGGGTAATCTGCACCTAGCTTTTCACTATTGTAAATGGTAGCACCTGTTTCTTTGTGAATTTGAAGATGTGAGTTAACAAAATCTGCATGCGGATGTGTATCTATTACTGCCACAATGTTTGCCTCATTAGCTCTTGCAAAAGCGTAATACTCTTTAGGGTCACGTTGTGGATCTATAATGGCCATCTCACCATTACTAACAATTGCATATGAATAGTGCGTTAGTGGTTTATACTCAAATTGTTTTATTTTCATTCTATTAATTTTAAATATTAAAAAAGGGTTTTATTAATAACACTAAAACCCTTAGTTTTTTAGATATCTTTTTTTGCAAGATACCAAGTAACTTTCTCTACCGAATTGTCTGCTAATCGCTCGTTTAGTGCGTCTAAAGACTTTGGTGCGGGACAAATTACTTTATCGCCACGTTTCCAATCTAGTGGCATTGCTACTTTATGCTCATCGGATACTTGTAAAGCATCTAAAGCCCTTAATATTTCATCCATATTACGACCTACATTAAGTGGGTAGTACATAATTAAACGTATTTTTTTAGATGGGTCTATAAAGAATACGGCTCTAACAGCAGCGGTCTCACTTTCATTGGGTTGCAGCATTCCATATAGCTTAGACACTTTCATGTCAATATCTGCTATAATGGGAAAGTCAAAGTAAACACCCGTGTTTTCTCTTACATTCTGTACCCATCCTAAATGCGCATGAATGCTATCTATACTGAGTCCTAAAAGTTCAGTGTTGAGTGCATCAAATTCTCCTTTTCTTATAGCAAAGCCACTCATTTCTGTAGTACAAACAGGAGTGAAATCTGCTGGGTGAGAAAACATCACTATCCACTTGTCTTTTGCAAAATCAGCCATTTGGATATTTCCCTTAGTGGTTACAGCTTGAAAATTTGGCGCGGTATCTCCTATTCTTGGCATTGAAATAGTTTTTTCTTCTAATAAATTTTGATGATCCATAATAGTACTTGCTTATAGTTTTGTTAATACACTATAAAGGTAAACTATATCATAAGCTATAAAAGTAACCTAGGTTACACAGAAATTTTATTTATGAAAATTTTAATATAGTAAGGCTTTTATGGCAGCGCAACACAATGGATTTATGTTTAAATCCATTTAAGTTACTGAAACAAAACGTATCTAGGTGGTATAATTCCGTTTAGGCGTATATAAACTAGCATTTGTGCTCTATGATGAGTGATGTGGTCTGAAAGTAATAATAAAATTTGTCTTTTTGTTCTCTCTGCTCCTTAGAAGACGATCCTAGAGTAGTTAGTTTTAGTTATAACACTGCGCAGAAGAACAATGCTTCTTGGGGGCTCAACTTCACCTCTGATAGGGTCTATGTAGAGAACCAAGGCGTTATAGCAGTAGACTATAGCTATAAACTTAAACTCTCAGAGAATACCAGACTATACTTAGGAATAAAAGCTGGAGCTAACTATAACAACATAGACATAGATAAGCTCAATAGGATTACCACAGAGAGCAATATAGCTTTAAGTGGTATTACCAATTATATGAACCCTCTTATTGGAGTAGGAGCTTTGTTAAAGAGTAAGAACACTTTTCTAGGCATATCCGTGCCCAACATACTAAACTCAAAGCGTTTTAAAGAAGAGCAAGGCGTACAAGCTACCGCTACAGACAAGCCTCACTTATACTTAAGTGGAGGGACCAGCATTGGTCTTAGTGGAGGTCTGAGTCTTAGACCAGCACTATTGTATAGAATGGTAGCAGACGTTCCCAACCAAATTACCGCCTTAGCCAAAATAGACTATGACGAAAAAATAGAAGTAGGTATAGGAGTGAGTAATAACAAATATATATCTACACTAGTACTTATAAAAGGAGCTGCTAACTTAGATCTAGGAATAGGGTATGAGTTTGGTCAGAGGACTTCTTCTACAGCGCTAAGAGCCAATACTATGGAATTTGTGGTTAGGTATAGGTTAGATAAGAGAATAAAATCTGTTTAGAGCAATTAAAATAAGCAAGTACCCTAAAAAATTGATTAAATGTCCTCCAAAAACTCAAGCATCTGCTTTGAAAACAGGTCTTTAGGGTTCACGAATAAATAAAAAACCTGTTTGTCAAATCAAGCTTGCTTGAATTTGTAAGAGCGGGTTTTTTATTTTCAAAGCGGAGCTTTGAGGGATCAGCGAGCGCAGTGAGCTAGCCCCTTTAGATGTTTGTCAAATCAAGCTTGCTTGAATTTGTAAGAGCGGGTTTTTTATTTTCAAAGCTAAGAAAAAGTATTAATTTAGTAATATGCAAGCAGCCATTAGAAAATTAGCTAAAGCCATATTGGGAATATTTCTTGCCTACATAGCTATTTTAGTAGTGGTTATTATATGGTTGTATAGGTTTCAAAATCAAGCAGCGCCAACTTACATCCCCATTCAAGAATTTACCACGGTTATAGAAGAAGCGGTTTATAAAACTGAAAATGAGCAAATAAAACTTGGTTATCAGCTCTTGGTAAACACCTCTTTAACCATAGGGCCACATGTGGCCGATACCACTATGCGCTATAGTGGTAATAGCTTGGAATGTATTTCATGCCACCTAAATGAAGGCACCAAAGCATTTGGAATGCCTTTAAATACAGTTGTAGGTAGATTTCCTCAATACAGAGGGAGAGAAGACAAAATAGGCACTATTGAGGACAGGATAAACGGCTGTCTCAGTAGAAGTATGAACGGCCGTCCTATGGAGACAACTCAGAGAGAGATGCAGGCTTTTGTGGCCTATTTAAGCTGGTTGGAAAGATATAAACCTGAAGGTGTTTCCGTGGCTTCCCCATTAGAAGACGGTCTTAAAGAAATAGAATTACCCAATAGACAGGCAAATTTGACTGCTGGGGCTCTTGTGTATGAACAGCAATGTGTGGTTTGCCACCAAAAAGACGGGCAAGGTACCTTTGACAACGTAAATGGACTTTATTTTTACCCACCACTCTGGGGTGCACAAGCGTATAACAGTGGTGCGGGAATGAGTAGGTTAATCACTGCAGCTCAGTTTATAAAATACAATATGCCATTTGGGGTGAGCCATGAAAATCCCATTCTTACAGATGAAGAAGCCTATGACGTAGCGGCATATGTAAACCAAAAAAACCGTCCAATAAAATCTGATTTGGCAGCAGATTTCCCAAACAGGCTTAAAAAACCACTGTCTTCTCCTTACCCTCCTTTTTTAGATTCTTTTCCCTTAGAACAGCACCAACTTGGACCTTTCCAGCCTATGATAGAGCACTATCTAAAAGAGTATAGAGTGATAAAGACTAAATAATAATTTAGTCTTCGTATAGACGAATATAGTCAACAACTAATTGGTCATTATTGAAATCAGTAGCTATTGCACCACCTAAACTACCTCCCATAGCAATATTAATCAACAAAAAGAAATCTTGATTAAATGGCATAGATGCGTTGACATTAATGTCAAAGTATTTTACATTTTCAACATACATTTTTATGGTAGATTCACTCCAAATCAATGAATACTCTTTAAAATCAGCTCCAATACCGCTAGATATGATTTCCTGTGAAAATTTTGCATTGGTATTATTAGATGTATTTTTCCAATGGACAGTTCCAATCATTTTATCTTTTTCTTGCCCATTTTGTTCTACTAAATCTATTTCTCCACAATTAGGCCACCCAACAGCATCTAAATTAGCTCCCATTAACCAAAGTGCTGGCCATGTTCCTTTAGATTGTGGAAATTTTGCACGGATTTTAAGTTTACCGTGTTTAAATGCATACTTATTTTGAGATTTAATTCTTGCGGAAGAATAATTTTTTCCTTCAATACTTTCTTTTAATGCAGAGATTGTAAGATATCCGTTTGAGACTTTAATGTTTTTTGAGCTAGCTGTATAAGTTTGTACTTCCTGGTTTCCCCATCCCGGAATACCAAGTGCGCTTCCATCTCCAATATCATATCCCCAAACTTGGGTATTTAAAGCATTACCCTCAAATTCTTCAGACCAGATAAGACCAATCTTGTCTTCATCTGTGAGTGAGAGTCCTTTCTCAATATCTTTAGTTGGTTCTGAAGTGGCGTCGTCACTTGAACAGGATAATATAAAAAATAATAAAAAGGCATAAATTAGAAAGTTATTTTTTTTCATTGAATTCTTATAAAATAGTCTTTAATAATTTACACCCTTTATTGTAAAATTCACGAACAGTATTTATTTAAAGTAGATATTGTCAAAGTATACAGTTCCATTTCCGTCTACTTTAAACTGAATGATATCAGATAAATCTACTGGTGAAAAATCACTCAGTAGTATATCTATGCTATTCCATTGTCCAAGATTAGTTAGATCTAGACCTTTAGCTTTTTCAACAGCACCACTACCTTTATCACTGCTAATTAAGAAAAAGTTAAGAGCATTAGCATCTGCAGTCCAATAATCAATGTGTAAAGAGGTATAGGAGCTTACATTTAAAGCAGCAGCAAATGCAGTTCCCTGATAATTTAAGTTAGCATATTTTAAAACGGTGTTTCCATCTAAATCTTTTTTGCTTACTGCTGTACTTTGCCCCCAGTTTGGATTAAAGTCTGTATCTGCTACATCTGTGTAAGAATCGCTAAAAATAGACAAAACTCCACTTGCATTTAATGTAGGTGCAACTGCAGCTGTCATAGGCTCACTTAATGCTGCTACCTCTTCTGGAGTAGAGAAACTGATATTGTCAATATAGTAAGTTGTCTCTGCAGTATTTTGAGTGCCATTGGCAACAATCATGACTACCCTATTAAATTTATTGCTGTCATCTGCTGAAAAATTATATACTAATTTTTCCCAAGCGCCAGTTTTAGTAGTTGTTTTAGAAACTTCTTTAAAGTTATCTGAATTTTGAGAGTCTTCTAACTTTAAGAGTACATTTTGTCCTGGTGCAGTTGAATACACATCAATAGAAATAGCTTCCTGACCATTTGGAAAATTTACTTTTTCATTTAAATTAAAGAAAAATCCAGCCCACACTTCAATACCTGCATTCTCAGTAATCCCTAATACTTTAGAAGAATTGTTAATATCACTGCCTGCAGGATTATTTGCATAACTTAATTTTAAGAAAGCGGATCCGTCTGGTCCTCCAAATCTACCCCAAGTTCCGGTTAAATTACTACTTGAGAGAGCTCCTTCTTCGGAAAAAGGGTTTCCTTTACATTCAAAATCTAATGTGGCGGTGTTTAAACTAGGAAGAGATTCTATAAAGGTATCACAGCCTTTAACAACAACACCTACTGGATCTGGATCTGGCATAGTTTCTGAATCATCTCCAGAACACGATATTAACAAGCTTAAAAAAAGGAAAAATAATAGGCTATTAGGTTTTAGAATTTGTTTCATTATTACAATTTTTATAAAAATAAACACAACAGCCCCAGCTAGTTTATTCTATAGAGCACATACTAAATAGATAAAACCATTATTTTTACCTTTAAAAAATGATTAAAATGAAAAAATATTTCCCCTACCTTTTAGTTTTTGTACTTTTTATTAGTTGTGCTAAGGATAATTCCAATGAGCCTAATACACCTGAAAAAGTGAAGCTTGCAGTAGAAACGGGAGATAGTAAGCTGCCTTATTTTAAGGTTACTACAGATAATATCATTCAAAATGAGCCTAAAATTGGAGGTAATTTAAAGGTGTACTTAAATAAGTTAGAAGCACACGACAGCCCAATTGGCATTGAATACAGAGGGTCTACTTCTTATAGAATGTCTGATAAAAAATCTTATGGAATTGAAAGTTGGAATGCTGCTGGAGCAGACATGCCATTTCAGTTTCTAAATTTTCCAATAGAGGAAGATTATATTTTAATGGGAGACGTTTTTAGGGCGGTTGACAATACTATTTTTGATCCCACCCTCATGCATCATTATTTGGGATATGAATTCTATAGAAAAATGGGTCATTACGCTGCTAGAACAGAGTTTATAGACCTAGAAATTAATGGCACTTATATGGGCGCTTATATTTTTATGGAGAAGCTTAAGCGCGACAAAAATAGGATAGATATTAAAAAGTTGGAGCCTACAGATACTTCTGCAGAAGCTATTACGGGTGGCTATATTTTAAAGATAGACAAGACTGCTGGGGGTGACGCAACTGCTGGACAGCCCTTAGAATATTACAATAACAATTGGGCAGATGACGCTAAATACAATGAAGCTATTAGTTTTAGATCTCCCTATGACATTTTTAAAAATCCTATAAATTTCCCTGCGTATGGAGAGCCATATCACCCACAGATGTACTTGGAGACTTATTTTCTATATGAATATCCCAAGCCAGAAGTCATTACCCCGGCTCAAAAGCAGTATATTCAGAAGTATTTAACTGATTTTGAAACGGCTTTAATTTCAGATAATTTTGCTGGTGCGCAGCGTACCTACACCAATTATATAGATTTAAATAGTTTTGTAGATTTTTTTATTATTAATGAAATAACAGGAAATGTAGACGGTTATAGACTGAGTACTTATCTACACAAGGACAGGGGTGAAAAATTAAAGATGGGTCCTATTTGGGATCTTAATATTGGTTATAACAGACAAGGAAGGGTTCCTTTTAATGATTGGATTGCCAATTACAATACCTATGTGCAGCAAGACGCTTGGATGGTACCTTTTTGGTGGCCAAGACTGCTACAAGACCCTGTATTTAAAACGGCTTTAAAAAGTAGGTGGCAGGAGTTGCGTGCAGGGAGCTTAAGTAATGCTCAAGTATTAGGACTGATAGATAGTACTTCTAAATACTTACAAGACAATGGGGCTATACAACGCAACTATAATAAGTGGATAGGTATTCTAGTAGACTATCCTTTAGCTGTGAGTGAGCTCAGAGCATATTTAGTCAATAGGCTAAAATGGATGGACCAGACTATAGGAACTTACTAAACTACTTAGTAATTTCTAATAGTTCTATATCAAAAATAAGAACTGAACCTCCCGGAATTCCTTTGTAAGAACTGTTTCCATATCCTAAAGAAGCAGGTATAAGTAATTTTCCAGCACCTCCTACTTTAAAATAGGTAATGCCTTCTTTCCAGCCTTTAATAACTCCGTTTAAAGGGAAAGAAATATCCGCAGCAGTGCTTTGGTCAAAAACAGATTTATTTGTAAAATAACCTTTATAAGCTACTCTTACTGAATTGTTGCTTGTGGGTTTGGCGCCAGTACCTTCTCTTTCAATAATGTAATATAAGCCAGAACTAGTCTTTGTAGCGGTTAAGTTATTTTGCTCTAAATATTCTTGGATTTCCAAATCATTAGACATTTTGTCTTTAGATATTTCATCTTTGGCGCAGTTTACTAATAGCAGCCCTAAAAAAAGGAGAGAGAGGTATTTCATCATTATTTTCCATTAAATTACGGGTGGCAATATACAACAGATATTACTATTTTAGTATTAAAAATCAAGCCAATTCTATGCTAGTACAAAGAGGTTAATCCTAAAATTGGCGCTACCTATTTGGTTAAAAATGACACCCTTCTTACTTATGTTAGTAAGAGTGGATAAATAGGGACAATTTTTCAGATGCATATTTAGATAAACACATTATTCAGTGCCAATGGTTTAAAAACGAATGGTAAGAATTAGGATATGAAAGGGTATATCAAAGTTAAAATGCCAGTAGAGTTGCGCTGCACAAAATTGACAAGCAGTATTTTAAACAGCTTTAAAGTTTAAAGCAACTGCCTAATCATAGACTGCATTTATAAAATCTTCACCCAATACTATATCTAGGGTGTTTAAAAGTCTCTCTGCATTTTTTATAGAGAATACCATGGGAGGTTTAATCTTTAATACATTGTGGTCTGGCCCGTCTGTACTCATCAGAATTCCGTAGTCTTTCATTCTATTGGCTACATAGCTAGCTTCTGCAGCTAGTGGTATCATACTTACCGTTAAGAATTCAATTCCTAAAAACAAACCATGCCCCCTTACGTCCCTTATTATGGGGTGTTTAGACATCAGTTTTTGTAACCCTTCTTTTAAAAAATTTCCAACCTCCAAGGCATTTTCTTTAAGTTTTTCATCCTTTACTACACGGAGGGTTTCTAAAGCAATGGCACAGGAAACTGGATTACCTCCAAAGGTGTTAAAGAACTCCATACCGTTGGCAAACTTTTGGGCTACTTCTTGGGTACAGACAACTGCGGCTACCGGGTGACCGTTGCCTAATGGTTTTCCAATAGTCACAATGTCTGGTATAACGCCATGCCACTCAAAGCCCCAAAAATGACTTCCCATTCTCCCGCAGCCAGTTTGTACCTCATCTGAAATGCAAAGCCCGCCAGCGGCTCTTACCAATCTATAAGCCTCACCTAAAAAACCATCTGCCAAAGGTACCTGCCCCCCACAGCTAATAATGGGTTCTATGATAAAACCGGCCAGATTTTGCCCATTAGACTCCAGTGCTTTAATAGTATTAGAAAGTGCTTTTGAATATTGAGTACCACTTTCTGAACCGCGAAACGTTCCTCTAAAGGCATCTGGAATTGGAATTAGGTGGGTGTGCTCTGGTTTTCCTTGGCCCCCTTTGCCGTCAAATTTATAGGAAGAAACGCCAATGGTGCTGTTGGTGTTGCCATGGTAGCCATGTTCACTGGCTATGATTTGCATACTCCCGCTACATACATAGGCCATTCTAAGGGCTAATTCATTGGCTTCTGAACCTGAATTAACAAAGTGAACCACACTTAAAGAGGGTGGGAGGGTTTCTAAAATAGCTGCCGCAGCTTTATTTATATTTGAGTGCAGGTACCTGGTATTGGTGTTAAGCACTGCCATTTGCTTTTGACCAGCCGCAATGAGTCTAGGGTGTTCATGCCCCACATGGGCTACATTGTTTACAGTGTCTAAATATTTTTGCCCGTTTTGGTCTATTAAATACACACCCTCACCCCTTACTATTTGAATAGGAGTTTGGTATTGCAAACTCAGACTTTTACCTAAATGTGCTTCTCTGTAGTCTAAAAGTGTTTTGTTAGTTAGTTTTTTTGGCCTTTCCAAGGCCGATACTTTGAATAGTAGGTTAGGATCTGGACAAATATCTGCCCAGATTGCCTGCTGCTGAAAAGTCTGAACCCCAGGAAAATCGTCTTGATAACCTAAGAGATCTAGCATGAGTTGAAAATGTAAGTGTGGCGCCCAATTGCCATTGTTTCTGGCATTGCCTAAGAGACCTATTCTGGCGCCTTTTAAAAGGGTGTTGCCCACTTTGTGGGCCATAATAGAAGCGGGAGAGAGGTGCCCGTATAGACTATAGAAAACAAGCCCGTCTTCTATGTGCTCTAGCACTACAAAACCACCGTATTCTTTGATTCCTTTTCTGTCTAAGGAAATGATTATTTTCCCATCAAATAGGCTGTGTACGGATGTTTGTTCGGGGAGCCAGAAATCTATACCCATATGAATACAACGGCTAATTGGACCTTGGTTACTGGCCTTGACATAGTCTTTGGAGGTGTATAGGGGTCTGGGCTCAAGGTAGCCCCCAGCAATTAGTTTTTGGGGATGCTCTTTTTGTAGGTTTTGAATTTTATATTCAAAGTAGTCTAAATTATTAAAGGCAGCCTGGTGTTCTACCCAAAGGCTTTCTACGCTAAGGTCTAGGTGGTGAACGGCTGTTTTATTTTGATTTGGAAAAATGCTTTTTAAAGAGACCTTCTCTTTTATGGCCCATTTTTTAAAGGCGCCTAGCTTTGGATGTGCAGAGAAATTACAGGCCTTTCTAAAAGCATAATAAGCAAAATTTGGTGTTATTGTCGTCCATTTTTTTAATAGGTCCCATGCGGGAGTCTCACTAACAAACAGATAGGTGTTTTCTGGAGCCTCTTTTTTGTTGATAGCTGCCTTGGTGAGAGAGATGCTGAGCCTCATGCCAATGGCAGTATGTAAATGCCCTAAAGAAGCCTCTGTTAATTCATATGCTTTGTGGTAGCTGGCAACTATAGGGAGCGCAGCCTGCAAGGGATCTTCTGTATGCATAATTCCATAAGTGCAGGCAATGGCCAAGTCATTGATGATCTGGGTATAACAGGCGTCCCCATAGTCTATAATTCCTATAACTTTAGGGTTTACTAGCGCCTCTGAAACAATAATATTATAGTCATTGGCGTCATTGTGAACCACTCCTTTGGGCAGTTCTTTATATGTCAATTCTTGTTTTTCAAAGGCTTTTATAAAAGGTGAAATTAAGGCCAATTGTGCTTTGTTGAAAACTGTTACATAGTCTTTAATCCAAAGACATTGTGCTATGTCCCATTGTAATACCCTAGTTGCGTAGTGGTGGGTAAAGCCTTCTAATGCTCTAGTAATATGGCCACAATGACTACCAAGCCCTTCCCTGAGCACCTCTAGTTTTGGATTCACCGCTGCCCAGAGTCTACCGTCTACCCAGCTCATAACTCTAAGAATACGATGCTCCGTTCTAGTGCTTAGAATGCTATGGTATTGGCCGTCTTTATTTTTTATTAATCTTGGGTATTTAAAAGATAGTTGCTGTTTTTCTAGATAAAGCAAGAGGGCTTCTTGAAAAGCTATTTCTGAAGTTGAGGCGCTTTGGTGGGCTATTTTAACAATAAAAATGGCTCCATCAGTGCTAGTACATTTGAAATTTAAGTCTAGCTCACCTGCCAAGGGGGTTAAATCCCCTTCTAATTGGTATTCCTCTTTTAAAATATTAGAAATATAAACCTCTAGCATGTACTATCTTTTATTTTTTAAACCCACTATCCAGCTGCTTATGATTTCCAATACTTCAGGAGAAATGGTTTGAGTGTTGGTGTAGTATTCACTAATTTCTCCGCTAAGTGACTCTTGAAACAGGTGATTTAAATTTTCAATAGATTTTATTTGTGCTTTAGGATTGTTTTTTAAGGCTTTTTTAATGGCAGTTAAATTGTCTGCTGCATTCACCTGCAGGTCTAAGTTGCCGTTTAAAACAATCATAGGTATTTTGAGTTTTTCAAGATTTTGTGAAGGATTTGCTTTTATTAGGCTTAATATTTCTTTGCTAGTGAGTTGTTTAATAATGGCTAATCTTTGTTGCTCTGGAAGTTTGACTCCATAAGTTTGGGTGAGCTTTTGGTTTATTTGTTCTTCTAAGGTTTGCCCACTGTTGGTGTGTTGAATAAGTATGTCATAGAGACTTCTCATTAAGTGCTGTCCTTGGGTAATTTGGACTTCAGGAAGGCCCATTTTTCTCTCTATAATTTCTTTTTGCCTTAACATGAGACTGTCGCCAGAAACCCCAGGAGCCGCTAAAAGGATTAGAAAATCTATCTCTTTTGTTTGACTTGCCACATTTGGAGCAATAATACCTCCTAAACTGTGTCCTATAAGGCCTAAGCTGTTTCTGCTGAGGTCTTTTCTGCTTTTTAAGTAAGACATAGCTGACACAACATCATCACTAAAAGTGTCTATGCTTCCCGTTTTAAAATCACCTTCAGACGCACCTACCCCCCTTTCGTCATAGCGGAGCACACCAATGCCATTTTGGCTTAAGTGGTGCGCTATAACATAATAGAGTGAGTGACCAAATAAGTCTCCATTTCTATTCTGGGGACCACTGCCACTTATGATAATGGCTAAAGGGAAATTTTTTTTGTCTTTTGGTAGGGTGAGGGTTCCCGCTAAATCTATAGATGCTTTTAAATTTTTAAAAGTGATTTCTTCTGTAGTATAATTGAAGGGTCCTTTAGGGGTTTGTGGCCGCTCTAAAACAATAACGCCTTTTTTTAATACAAGCGGAATGCTAAAGCCGTTTTGCATAAAATCACCAATTAGATCTAATTGCTCTGAAAGCTTTGCTTTGTAAACTATATTAAATTGAGGAAAAGAAATTTCAAAATTCTTTGCCTCAAATAACACCCTTGCAGCTTTGTTTTTTACCACTCCTTGTTCAGGAATATCCATACTGGCTTTTAGCGCTTGGCCTTCTCTTTCAATTAAAATGCTGAGTTCAATTTTCTGTATTCCAAAAACTAAAGTGCCAGTCCAATTTCCTATTATTTCCTGCGATAAAAGGTTTCCTGAGATTAGTAGAAAGAGGATGAGTATTTTTTTCATCAATTTCTCTTTTCTAAATTTAAGTATATCTTTTCCACTTTCTCCCTTGCCCAGGGTGTTTTTCTTAAAAATGTAAGACTGGATTTCAGGGAAGGCTTACTCTTAAAACAGTTAATATTGACTTCTTGGGCTAGGTATTCCCAACCATAGAGTTCTACCAAACATTCCAATAAGTCTGCTAATTTAATGCCGTGCAGGGGGTTGTTGGGTTGTCTGTTTGGTGAATGATTTTCCTTATCCATTTATTAATGATTATTCTGGTTTAAAGTTAGAACATTAATTTTGTGAAATCTAGCAGGAATTTACTTACTGGGTATCACATAATAAAACACAGAATAAAAATGACAAAAGCTACCTATTAAAACAAATACATGAAAAATAGCATGATTAAATCTTATTTTTTTTACGCTGTATAAAATAGCACCAATGGTATACGAAACACCTCCTGCAAAAAGCCATAGCAGCCCCTCTGATGGTAGGTTATTTATTAATGGCTTTATGGCAAACAAAATCATCCAACCCATAAGAACGTAAATAAGGGTTGAAAGAATTTTATACTTTCCTATAAAAAATAGTTTTAAAATAATTCCAATAAATGCCATTCCCCATGAAACACTGAAAATGATCCATCCAATACGGCTATTCAGAGTAATGAGGGTAAAAGGAGTATAGGTTCCGGCTATGAGCACATAAATAGCTGAATGATCAAAAATATTTAAATGTTCTTTTAGTTTTTGTTTTTTAGCACTGTGGTATAAAGTAGAAGCGGCATACAACACCACCAAACTCCCGCCATACACTAGAGCGCTCCCAATATGTAATAAATCTCCGTAATGGCAAGCATTTTTGACTAACAGCACTAGCGCAAGTATACTTAAGGCAAACCCAAAAGCATGAGTAATGATGTTAAGCTGTTCTTCTTTTGGTGAATATTCATTCATTTTTATATTTTTATTTTAGTAGTTAAAGCAAACTGTTTAACAAATTAAGTTAAAGTTTAAACATAGAGAGTTATTTTTTGTACCTTTATTTGAACTTAAAAAATACAAATTATGAAAAAATTAGTACTTATTTTTACAATTATGTTGTCTGTAGCTTTTTCTCAAAAGATTACAGCACAGGAAACAATAGTGGATGTTGCTGCTGGTAATGAAGATTTTTCAACTTTAGTAACTGCTTTAAAAGCAGCGGATTTAGTGGGTGCTTTACAAGGAGACGGGCCTTTTACCGTTTTTGCTCCTACTAATGGTGCTTTTGCAAAAATTAATGCAGAAACACTAGGGTCACTTTTAGAAGAAAAAAATCAGAAAGCTTTAGCTAATATTTTAACGTATCATGTAGTATCTGGAAATATAACAGCAAATGACGTAGTTGCTGCTTTAAAGAAAGGAAAGGGTATGGTAGAATTAACAGCTTTAAATGGCCAAGTATTAACGGTAGTTCAAAAAGACGGTAAAATTTTCTTGAAAGACTCTAGCGGGAATTTTAGCGAGATTGTTGCTACAGATGTAATGGGTAGTAATGGTGTTATTCATGTAATAGATACTGTAGTAATGCCTAAATAATTTGGTCCATTATTTTTAAACAAAAAGCCCCAATTTTGGGGCTTTTTTTATATCTAGTTGTTTCCTAGCTGCTTAAGCATTTTACTATGAACCCTTATGGCTTTTAAAAAAGTTTGATTTGTATTATAAGGCAGGTTGTACTCTTTGGCAGTTTCTATTACAATTTTAGATAGTTCTTTGTAGTGAACATGACAAATTCCAGGTAATAAATGGTGTTCAATCTGGTAATTTAAACCACCTATAAGCCAAGAAAGAATAGTAGATTTTGGAGCGTAATTAGCTGTAGTTGCAAATTGATGCGTAGACCAATCTCCTGCTATGAGACCGTTTTCGTTAGGAAGGGGAAATTCAGAACTGGGCATTATGTGTGCTACCTGAAACACCACGCTAATTAAAAGACCAGTTAAAAAGTGCATACACAGAAACGCTAATAATACATGCCACCAAGGTAGATCTACCATAATTATAGGCATAATAAGAGCAAAAGAATAGTAAAAAACTTTCCATGCTGCAATGCTTATAACCGCATTTCTAAATTCATTTTTCTCAATTAAAAATCCCATTTTGTGGTACCTGTTTATTCTCACAAAATCTTTAGTTGTTATCCATGAGATGGTTGCTAAACCATAAAAAAACCAGATATAAATATGCTGAAACTTATGCGTCCAATACTTTTTAGCATTTGGAGAAAATCTGAGAAAAAAAGGGGCATTTATGTCGTCATCGGCATGTTCAATATTGGTGTATGTGTGATGAAGGACATTGTGCTGTATTTTCCAAACCCTTGCATTGGCTCCTATCATATTTAATGAATAACCAATGAGTGTGTTTGTCTTTGAGTTTTTTGAATAAGCCCCATGAATAGCATCGTGAGCAACACTCATTCCAATTCCTGCCATTCCAAACCCACTTGTAATATAGAGCGCAAAAAGAAGCCAGCTACTTGTGACTACTCCTGTATTTATAATTGCAAATGGAACACAAAAAATTGCAAGCATAAACACCGTCTTTATAACCATATTGGCATTGGCATACTTGTCAAGTTTATTTGATTTGAAATAATCATTTACCCTTATTCTTAAGGTTTTTGAAAAATCATTTCCTGCTTCTCTTGTGAAAGTTGGATGTTGGATATGGCTTGTATTTTAATTAGTAGTTTTCTAGATCTTTTTATATCAAATTCTAATATAGGTGAAAATACAAACTAATGGAAGGATAAAATAGACAATTGTCACATTTTCATCTAATTAGAATTTATAATATTGAGCTATTTAAAGCTTATTCAAGAATTTTTATGTGTACCATCTTGTTTCTCTCCATACATTTTGTTCTTCTTTAGAGAGAAAAGTCCAGCTTACAATCCTACTAGATTTATTACCTGTCTCTAGTGAAATTGTTCTAATTTCAATTACTTTATTTTTTTCTAAGCAGGTGTAAATTCCTTTAAGATTTGACTGTTTAGAAACTAGGGTAGAAAACCAGAAACAGTTTTTAGAAATGGTTTTACTTTCTCTAATTATATTTTGAATAAACAGTTCTTCTCCTCCCTCACAAATAAGCTCATGACTAATTCCAGCAAAATTTAATTTAGTTGTTTTATTTTTTTTACCTGTTAGATTTTTAATTTTCCTTTGGGTCTCTGTTTGTGCATTTTCCAAAGAAGAATGAAAAGGCGGATTGCAAATAGTTAAGTCAATTTTTTCTTCTTTACTTATAATCCCCTTAAAAATATCCGATGCATTTTTCTGTAATCTACAACTAACTTTATCCTTTAGTAATTCATTTGAATTAATAATTTGCTCTGCCCACATAATAGATTTTGAATCAATATCAGTGCCAATAAAGTTCCAGTCATACTCTGTTACGCCAATAATAGGATATATACAATTAGCGCCTAAACCAACATCAAGACAGGTAATTTTTTCACCTTTTGGCATTTTACTATTATTACTTTCACATAGTAGATCTGCCATATGATGAATATAATCTGCTCTTCCAGGTATTGGCGGGCATAAATTTTTATCTGGGAAGTCCCAATTTTCTATACCGTAATAATGGTGTAGTATGGCTTTGTTTAAAAGTTTCACTGCTTTTGGGTTTGAAAAATCTAAAGATTGATCTCCTAATTTATTTAGTTTAATATGTTGATTTAATTGAGGCTTACAATTTACGAGCGCCACTAAATCGTATTTTTTTTGGTTTTTATTACGCGGATGTAGCCTTGTTTTTCCTTGTTGACTATTTTCTAAAGACATTATTTCTATAGATTATAATATTTTTTAAGTGTATTTGTGTGTTTATATTCAAATTTTATTAAATAAACTTCTTTCATTTAATAATTTTTTAGTGTCAACAATGTTCAAATATAACTAACAAATATTAGTAATCTTTAACGCTCACGGACGTTTGCCTAACATTTACAATTTTATTTTAAATTTGGCTGGGGTGTCATTCTTAAATATGGCTTCACCTCTGTGTGACCCTTTGGAAATAAAACAGGAATCTCTTCATTTGCTACAGAAGGTATTATTACGCAATCATCACCATTATTCCAGTTTGCAGGTGTAGCTACCTTGTGATACGCTGTTAATTGTAAGGAGTCAATGACTCTCAGTAATTCATCAAAGTTTCTACCTGTAGAAGCAGGGTAGATAATCATAAGCTTTACTTTTTTGTCTGGTCCAATAATAAAAACAGATCTCACTGTCATTTTATCATCAGAGTTTGGATGAATCATATCGTATAACGTAGCTACCTTTTTATCTTCATCGGCAATTATTGGAAAATTAACGGTTGTATTTTGTGTTTCATTAATATCCTTTATCCATCCGTTATGAGAACGAATACCGTCAACGCTCAAGGCTACTACTTTAACATCCCTTTTATCAAACTCTCCCTTGTATTTAGCTGCCGTTCCTAATTCAGTGGTACACACGGGTGTATAATCTGCTGGATGAGAAAACAAAATTCCCCAATTAGATCCTAACCAGTCATGAAAATTGATTTCACCTTCTGAGGACTGAGCTGTAAAGTTTGGTGCTATATCTCCTAATTTAATTGTGTTCATTTTTTTAAGGTTTTTATTTAAAATAATTATAAGACAAATATAATAATTTACACTAAACCTATAGAGTTAATATGGAATAAAAATATCTTATTATTTTAATTTTGTTAGATATATTTACACTATGATCTCAAAAAAATGTAAATACGCCATTAAAGCCATTTTGTATATTGCAGATAAGCGTAAGGAAAAGAGGGCTGTCATGAGCACCGAAATTGCTGCTAACCAAAAAATCCCACATAAATTTTTGGAAGGTATTTTGAGAGATCTAAGAAACAATGGTATTTTAAACAGTAAAAGAGGCAAAGAGGGGGGGTATACTCTTTTAAAAAAGCCGGAGGATATTAACATGACTGAACTTATGAGAATTATGGATGGCCCTATAGCTTTACTTCCTTGTGTATCATTAAATTATTATACAGCTTGTAGTGAGTGTGATGAGTCTACTTGTAGAATAAAAAATGTTTTTATAGAAGTGAGAGATAAAATGTTAGAGGTTTTAAATAACACTACAGTCGCTAATTTGTCTAAGGAATAAATAGATAATTTTCTGACATTTAAGTTGCTTTTTAAGATTCAAAACCAAGGAGCATTGAGATATATAACTTTTTAAAGTAATATAGGTGGTCAAAGTTTTTATTTTAATCGCAGTAATGCTTTTCCATTATACCCATAATATTTTAAGAAAACTTCAAAAAAAGCCCTTGTTCCTTTATGTCAATTAGGGATCTTAAAATTACTATATTTAAAAAACCTTATTGATATGGAAAAAACTGTGTTACTATTCATTTTATTCTCACTAGGAGTTTCTTATTCTAACAATTCTCAGAACAAAAACATACAAGGACTAAAAGAGTCTGTTGAGATTATTAGAGATAGCTGGGGAATTAATCATATCTATGCAAAAAATCAAGAAGATTTATTTTTTGCACAAGGCTATACAGCTGCTAAAGATAGACTTTTCCAATTTGAAATCTGGAGAAGACAAGCTACTGGAAGTGTGGCAGAAATTTTAGGAGAACGGGAATTGGCTAGAGACATTGGAACCAGATTATTTAAATTCCGAGGAAATTTAGAAGAGGAACTTAATCACTATCATAAAGATGGCTCTTCTATTATTAATGCTTATACAAATGGTGTTAATGCATATATAAATGAAATAAATAAAACTCCTGATGATTTGCCTATTGAATTTCAAATGTTGGGAATTAAGCCAAAGCTTTGGACTCCTGAGGTTGTCATTTCTAGACATCAAGGTTTACTTGGAAACAGTAATGATGAATTACAAATTGCAAGAACTGTAGCCGCAATTGGAGAAGAAAAAGCTAAAGAATTGTTTTGGTTCCATCCCAAAAACCCGAGTTTAAATCTAGATTTAAGTATTGATAAATTGGGCCTTAATGAGCCTATTCTAGATATTTACGATGCATTCAGAGAGCCTATTAAATTTGAGAGAGAAGATCTTGTTGTTTCCTATCAAAATAATGAACCATTCAATAATTTGGAGTTGATTCAAAAAAACCAAGAAGATTCATTATCCATTGGAAGTAATAATTGGTTAGTAAGTGGGCGTTTAATGAAAAATGGTATGCCGCTTATGGCAAATGATCCACACCGGGGCATTGCAAATCCATCCTTGAGATATATGGTACATTTGGTAGCTCCTGGGTGGAATGTTATTGGTGGTGGAGAGCCTGAAATCCCTGGGATTTCTATAGGTCATAATGATTACGGAGCCTGGGGCTTAACTGTGTTTAGAACGGATGGAGAAGATATTTATGTGTATGATATAAATCCTGAAAATGCTGAAGAATATCTTTACAAAGGTCAGTGGTTGCCTATGAATAAAATAAATGAGGTAATAAGCATAAAAGGAAAACCTGACAAAACAGTTTCCCTGTATTATACACATCACGGGCCCGTAACATTTATTGATAAAAAAAGAAATAAGGCATATGCAATGCGATGTGCTTGGTTAGAACCAGGAGGTGCTCCTTATTTGGCTTCATTGCGGATGAATCAAGCATCTGATTGGGAGTCTTTTATAGAAGCTTGTAAATACAGCAATATTCCGGGGGAAAATATGATATGGGCAGATATTCACGGTGATATTGGATGGCAAGCAGTTGGAATAGCTCCTGTCCGTAAAAATTTTAGCGGATTAGTTCCTGTGCCTGGCGATGGCAGATTTGAATGGGAAGGATATTTGCCTATACTTGAGAAGCCTAATGCACTTAATCCAAAACAAGGCTACTTTGCTACAGCTAATCAAAATGTAACTCCAAAAGATTACACTAATTGGGATGCTATTGGATTCTCCTGGGCTGATCCTTTTAGAGGGGATCGAATTGAAGAAGTGTTAAGTGAAAAAAAAATATTTGACATAGAGGACATGCGTTTGCTTCAGGTTGATGAAGTGTCTGTTCCTGCAAAAATTATTACCAAATTTAATCATGAAATGAAATTAAGTGGTAAATATGCTGAAGTATTAGATCTATTAAAAGATTGGGACCATAAATTGACTTCTAATTCTATTCCAGCCAGCATATATAATGAATGGGAAAATCAAATAAAAGTTCTAGCAAAAGAGCTTTTTATTCCAGAAATAGTTAAAGATTATATATCAAATATTCAGTTAAAAAAAATTATAGATTGGCTTGAAAACCCTGAAACTAGATTTAAAGAAAATCCTATTCAAGAAAGGATAGCATTTCTTGAAAAATCGTTTACAAGAGCCATTGATTCTTTAACCAAAAAAGTGGGTGCTGATCCTACTAAATGGCATTATGGACAAACGCTTCTGAAACACGTTACAATTAAACATCCACTTGGTGAGAGCTCAAATTCAGAAACTCGAGAATTTTTAAATGTTGGCCCGCTTCCAAGGGGTGGTAATGCATATACCGTTGGTTCAACAGGAAGTGATTACGAGCAGTCTAGTGGGGCTTCTTTTAGAATTATTGTTCCTGTGGGTGATTGGGATAAAACTATTGGCACAAATAGTCCAGGACAATCAGGAAATCCAAAGAGTAATTTTTATAAAAATCTTTTTAAGCCTTGGGCAGAAAACACATACTTTCCGGTCTACTTTTCCAAAGATCTTATTCTTTTAAACACTGTAGAAAAAGTATTTTTAATCCCAAAATCAGAATAAAACAAGTCAAAATAGAACATTAAAAATGCTAGCGCTTTACCTCTTTTAAACGCAAGAGTATGTTAACCAGATATGTTGGTTCTATGAATATATGTTCTATTTATTATTAGGGAATCAAAAATAAATTTGCGTAAAAAATAATTAAATTTATATTTTTCACAGAAGTCTATAATAGGTTTTTAATGACCGTGCCCACCCTCTTCATCGCTATTTCTTGCTTTTGCTAGAAGTGTAAACGCATCTTTTAAAACAAACTCTATTTTGGCAAGATCTTTAGATGTATCATCAAAAGTAAAAGCTACAAAGCCCTCTTCTTCATTCCCTTTAATGATTTCAATCATTTCAAAATCATTCATCCTTTGTTCACCTTCTTTTCGTTTACCTAAAGATTTAAAAATATAATATTTGCCTTCAAATCTCACTATTGCTTCTTCAGGAGCAGCATACTGCTCCTGTGCTTCTACTTCAATATTAGCGTTAACAAACATACCTGGCAATAATTTTTCATTCTTCACTTTTAAATGACCATGAATGGTAATTGACCTATCATTGCGAACATTATTGCCTAAAAGAAACACCTCTGCTTCCATCCATTCTTTAGGCGTATTCGCCAATCTAAAACGGATTCGTTGACCTATTCTAATTAATGGAATATCATTTTCATATATTTTAAGCTCTACGTGTAAATCAGATGCGTCTGTAATATCCATTAATACGTCTTGTGGATTGAAATATTTCCCTGTATTAATATAGACTTCTCTAACGATTCCGTCAATAGGAGAATTTACATTTATAACTGAAGAAATCTTGTCATTTTTAACGCTAGAAGGATTAATTCCTATTAACCTTAACTTACTTTCCAATGCTTGGATATTTGCCTTATTAATTAAATAGCTGCTTTTTGCTTTTTGGAATACTTTTGTGGATGTTACTTCTTCATTATTTAAGATTTGCTGACGCTCAAAATCTGCTTTTAGATACTCATTATTTGCCAAAGCTTCTAAATAGTTTCTTTGGAACTCAATAAAATCTGGATTTTCGACAGTTGCAATCACTTGACCTTTTTTCAACTTACTTCCAGGAAGCATTGCAGTATATTTTAAAAAACCTCCATAAGGAACACTCACAGATATATTACCTTGTGGTGGTATATCTATTAAGCCATTAACGGTAATTTCGTGACCTATTTTTCGTTTCTCAACCCTGCCAATAATAATTTGAGTTTGTGCTAACTGAGCATCGGTTAGCTCTATGATATTCTCATTTTCATTTTCATGAGCCTCTTCAACCAGAATAGTTGATTTGTCTTTACATCCTAACGCTAAAATTAGTATAGAAAATAATATTATTTTATATAGTGTATTTTTCATGTCTTTAGCTATTTGTAATAAGTTTTTCGATGATTATTAGTGTTTGATTATATTGATTGACATACTCTAAATATTTAGTTTGAATGGCTAAAGCTCTATTGAGTCCTTGCACATATTCTATATATCCTATTTCTCCTTCTTGAAAACCACGTTGTGAATTTTTTAATAGTAATACAGCTTGTGGCAATGCATTTAAACGGAAAAAGTCCATATTCTCCCTGTCTTTTTTAAGTGCTTCCAAAGCTGTTTGCAACTGTGATTTTGTATAATTGGTTACCGCTTCTAATTGTGCCTCGATTTCCATTTTATAGAGTTTTGCGGCTTTAATTTTTGATGTGTGCGCCTTAAAAAAGACAGGAATACTCAAGCCTAATTGCACCCCGGTAAAACGGTCACCCGAACCGAATACAGTTGGCATATTATCTACTGTTTCTAGAGTACCAATAAAAGATTGATTGAAATAACCCAAAGTAATATCAGGCAACATTTTTGACAATTCAACTGAACGCTGTTTATCTGCAATATCAATTTTTGAATTATAAAATGAAATTAAAGGGTTTTTAGTGAGCATCCCCCAAAAAATAGGACAGTAAGTTAAGTTCTAAAAAAGACTTAAATTTACTATTATGACACGCAGAAAATTCACATCAAAGTTTAAGACTAAAGTAGTCTTAGAAGTATTAAAAGAGCGGGAGACCACTCAAGCTTTAGCCCAGCGCTATGAAATCTCACCCCAACAGATAAACCTTTGGAAAAGAGAATTCTTAAAAAACGCAGAAGCTGTTTTTGAAAAAGGCAGTACTTCTATAAAGAGTGCTACAGAAGAGAAAGAAGACCGTCTTTTAAAAGTTATAGGCTCCCTTAAAGTAGAGAATGATTTTTTAAAACACGCCTTGCGTTAAAACCTTTAAAGGAGCGTAGAAAAATGATAAGCAAGGGTCATTCTAAAATAAGCATTGTAAAACAGGCTAAGGCATTAGAGGTACATAGGTCTGGCATCTATTACAAACCAAAGGGCGAGAGTAAATTAAACTTAGAGCTAATGCGTTTAATGGATGAGCATTATACCTACCATTGCTTTAAAGGAGCTAAAGGCATGCACACTTGGCTTACTATGGATATGGGCTACAAAGTAAACCAGAAGCGTATAGACCGCTTGTTTTACAAGGTAATGGGACTGAGTGCTATTATGCCAGGGAAACATACCTCTAAGCGTAATAAAGAACACAAGGTATATCCTTATTTGCTAAGAAACTTAAAAGTTGAGAAGGCCAATCAAGTATGGGCTACAGATATTACTTATATACCCATGAGAAAGGGTTTTATGTATTTAACGGCTATTATAGATTTACACAGCCGTTATGTGCTTAATTGGTCACTGTCTAACTCCATGGATGCTGTATGGTGTAAAGAGACTTTAGAAGAGGCTATAGATATGCATGGCTGTCCAGAGATCATCAACACTGACCAAGGAAGTCAATATACCTCAGAGGTGTTTACAAGAGAAGTGCTATCTAATGGCATTAAATTAAGTATGGATGGCAAAGGAAGGGCTATAGATAATGTGTTTATAGAACGCCTTTGGAGAAGTGTTAAGTATGAGAATATTTATCTAAACCCTCCAGAGAATGGCATAGATTTATACAGACAGCTCAGTGAGTATTTTAACTATTACAATCACAAGAGAAGACACCAAGGAATAGAAAACGATATACCTTTTAAAAGGTATGCAAACAAACAATTAAAAGCAGCTTAATGAATACCAATCAGAACTTAATTTAGAACATTATCTGTCCCATGGATGGGGGGATGCTCAGATCACGGTAAATTAAGAGTTCAAGTTTACCAAGCAATTATAGATTAAAAAACGAGCTAAACTTAATTCGAGGGTTTGAACTTTTTAGATGTGACTAATTAATACAGATATCACAAAATTCTAATCTCACGTTAATCTAAATTTGTGAATTAATCCAATTATCAATTTTTGCTTCTAATAATACTAAAGGCAAACTTCCAGAATTAAGCACTTGATTGTGAAACTCTGTAACGCTAAACTTATCACCTAGTTTGGTTTCGGCTTTAGTTCTTAATTCTCTAATTTTTAATTGGCCTATTTTATATGACAATGCTTGGCCTGGAGTTGCCATATAACGTTCAATTTCAGCAATAACCGATTCTTCAGATTCTGCTTCGTTGTCTAATGAATACTGAATGGCTTGCTCACGCGTCCATCCTTTACTGTGTATTCCAGTATCAACTACTAAACGAATAGCACGATGCATTTCCATACTTAGCATTCCAAAATATTGAATGGGATCTTTGTAAAGACCAAGTTCCCTGCCTAAAGATTCGGCATATAAAGCCCAGCCTTCAACAAAAACTCCCATACTTTCTGGATGCAAAAATTCTGGTAATTCTGTATTTTCTTGTTGTAAGGATAATTGATAATGGTGTCCAGGGATGGCTTCATGTAAAAATAGCGCTTCATCTGAATATTTATTATATTTTCTTACATCAGGAATTGGCACATAAAAAATTCCTGCTCGCGAAGCATCTTTAGTTCCAGGAACATACTCAGCACTTGCCGAGGCTTCCCTAAATGCCTCTGTACGTCTCATTACAAAATCTGCTTTAGGTTTCAATTCAAAAACCTGATCTAATGTCTTATTTATTCTTTCTTTAATGCTATTAAAATTATCAATTACTTGTTTTGGATCTGTAAAAGGCATTTGCTCTGGACTGTTTCGGACACACTCAAAAAATGCTTTTATATCACCTTCAAACCCTATTTTATTTTTTGCATCCTCCATTTCAACTAAAATACGAGCTACTTCATTTTTTCCTAGTTCGTGAATTTGATCAGCTGACATGGTGGTGGTGGTATGTAACTTAATAAGATAATTATATGTTTCTGGTCCATTTGGCAAAGCTCCAATTCCTGAAGTTTCTCTACAAGCTGGCAAATACTCATTGACCAAAAACTGCTTAAGCTCTTTATATTTTGGTTTCAACTTATTAATAATCATGTTGCTGTATTCATCAGAAATTCGATGATGCTCTTCTTCATTAATGCTTTCAGGCATTGATATTATTGGCATATAAAATAAATGGTCCTTAACCGGATTTAAAATAAATTCATTCAATTGAGGTATCATTTTTTGAGCAAGTACCTTTGGCAACACAATATTTTTAGACATGCCTTCTTTCATCATTGAAATAGAAGTATCCAAAAAACTAATGTAGTCATCTACTCTTTTTAGCCAATTGTCATAATCTTCAACTGTATTAAAAGGCTGAACACTTCCTCCTGCCGCTAATTGAGCAACATATAAATGCAACGACTGTATTTGAAATAATGGCATCAATTTAAAACTAGGTAAGTTATAAATGGGTGATGCTATGGTTACAATGGCATTATTTAAGCCTTCTAACTTCACCTCACAGTCCCACTTCATCACTTTCATGCTTAAAAGGTCTGCTTCCGATAGATCTTTACTATCATATTCATTTAACACATTCAAAAAATGAGTGTAATTTTCCTTCAAGTCTTTTTGATAGCTATCAGATATATAATTAGCTATGAAATTATTATATTCATAATTGCCTCCTTTTGTTGCTTCAATTGGATTTATTCGATCCTTAAATTTATAGTAATTGTCAAAAATCGAAGCAATTGATATTACTTCTGATTTATTCTCTATTGAAGTTTGATCTTTGCACCCATATCCTAGCAGAGTAAGCATGATAATAATTAGACTCTTTTTCATTTTTTTATTGGTTGATTGATTTGCAATTGGTGTTTATTCAATTTTATTGAGTATGATCTGGAGCCATATGTATTAGTAAGTTAACATCAAATTTGTTATGGCTTCTAATTTTTTAAAAATATATCCGAAAAGAGCTTTTTGTTTTATCAAGTGCAACTTTTTACGGTCGGTTAATTTATTGACGCAAAAAAGATATAAGTATTTAACCCCATATAAAACAAGGCAGGTAAAGAAATCCAAACACTATCTTTTAATTTTATTCTCACTATAAGGCCAGACAGCATAATTAATGCAAGACCGAAAGATGAAATTGTTAAAATTGGATTAAACTTAAGTCCTATTATTAAACCTGTTGCTCCCATAAGCTGTAATATTATTGTTAATAAACCAATTTTTTCTAATCCAAACCGCTTAAATTCTTTTTTCATATGCGGTGAGGTGAAGTAGGAGACAGCAAAAGCAATAAAGGATACACTTGATATTAAAATGCATATTTTATCTATATTCATATCTGATTATTGAATTGATAATAAAGTTATAAAAGCACACGAAATTAAAAGAATTAGAGAGGGTAAATTTTTAATATGCGTTTCTTTATTTTGAAACAAAAATATTGAGCACCTCTCATTAACAGCCCCATAAGAAAAGAAGGAGTAAGAACTAATGAATATTGACAAACACCCACAATTGCCGTTTTCGAATGCATGTCCAAAACTAGCATAGTTCAAATTAAATAATGTTCCCCATTTGGAAACAAGCTCATCTTCATCAATACTGCCTGGGTATCCCCATTAAAATTCAGTAACATCTTTAATATAGGAATAGCAACTGGAGTTGAAATTTTGTTCAAAATCATTCCGAGATGACACATCTAAATTTTTCGATTGTAAAAGAGTTGTAATTAGTGCTTAATTAAATTTCTTAATTAAGTGGTAAGAAAACTCAATAATTTCCTTGTAGTTGTCTTTACTAATTTTTTCGTCAATACCGTGAAAACGCGTCATACTCTCTGGTGTAATCCGGATTGGATAAAAACGATATACATCATCTGAAATGTCATAAAAATATCGAGCATCAGTGCCTCCACCAACTAAACCAGGTACTACAATACTGTTCGGAAACATACCTCGTATAGTTTTTTCTAGTGTTTTATAGGCTTCAGAATCAATACTAGAAACGGGAGAAGGATTGGTTAAAAAGCCTACAGGTTCTACTTTTATTTTGTCAGATATGGTGCTTTCAATATGTTTTTTTACGGACTCTATAGATTCTCCGGGAAGAATTCTAAAATTAATTGTTGCTTCTGCAACTGTAGGAATCACATTATTCTTTACGCCACCACTAATTATTGTTGGAGCAGTTGTTGTGTGTGCATTTAGAGCTTTAAGAACTGGTTTTTTAAACAACCAAGGGTTGGCAAATGCTAACTTTTTAAAAAAAGGTAATTCTGCCCCCATGTATTTAAACTGATAATCAATAGGTTTTACAAGTTTATAGGGTAGTTGATTATTTTCAAGATCAACAATTGCTTGAGCGAGCATACCTATAGTGTTTTCGCTAGGTGGTGCCGAGCTGTGACCACCTTTAGTCTCAACGATAAGTCGGAAGGAAGCAAATCCTTTTTCGGCCAGATTAACCATGGCTACAGGATTGTCAATTCCTAGAACTAGGTCTTCTGCTAAAAAGCCACCTTCGTCAAGTGTCATTGCAGCATGCACACCTTTTGCTTTTAAATGTTTAGCAATTTTAGCAGCACCATTTACACCTCCAACTTCTTCATCATGTCCGAAAGCAAGGTAGATAGTTTGTGAAGGCACAAATGATTCTTCAAGGAGCTTCTCTACAGCTTCTAATAGGCCTATTAGGGTGCCTTTGTCATCCATTGTACCACGACCAATAATATCTGTTTTAGAGATTTTCCCCTCAAAAGGTCTTGCTTCCCAATCGTTTAAAGTGGGGAGGTCTACTGGTACAACGTCTTGATGTGACATTAAAATAATTGGTTTTTTTGAGGCGTCTGATCCTTCCCAAGTATAAAGTAAACTGTAGGTACTAATTTTTTCTAGAGTTAGATTAGTGTGTGTTAAAGGAAAAGTTTCTTCAAGAAACCTATGGAAGCCAAAAAATGCAGTTGAATCAGGAATGGCATCTTCACTAAACGAAATTGTTTTGTACTGTATGCCTTTTGAGAGGTTTTGAAAGACATCATTTGGCAGATTTATGTTTTCCAGACGCTCTGAAGCTACCTGTTTAGAGTTAAGTCTTAAGGTATTGAAAACTAAAACAGCTAACAAGGTGAAAATAGCAACAACAATTAAAAGAATTATTTTTTTCATAAAGACAAGTTATTAAATAGATTTAAATGATATTATCATTGGTTAGCAATTTCTGATAATGAGGCACAACTTAGTGCTAAACCTAATAGTATGCATATATCTACTTTTTAGTACCTACTAATCTAAGGGATTTTTATGTTTTTATATTATTGATCGAACAATAATGATAAAATTTGTTACCAACTAATTCTTTTTTAAACTAATCCTTTTATCGCTATCAGACTTATTACCTTTATGATTGCACTAAGAATTGAGTTAAATTTAAGTCTATGAAAAAATTCACTATTTTTTTATTCTTGTTTACTGCTTTACTACTATCAAGTGAATGTGTTGGACAAAATCCCAATACTGATAAAAAATACACCTTTAAAAGAGGAGATGATAACGGAATTGGAAAGTGGTATAAGGGGAGAGAAATTGCATATGTAATGGGATTTGAAGGAATTGGTTGGTTGGAAAGATCCGATCGAGAAAAAGAAGAAAACGTTTCTAATTTGATTCAAAACATGAGGATTAAATCCAATGATATTATTGCAGATATTGGAGCTGGTTCTGGGTATCATGTATTTAGAATGGCCCTGATAGCTAAAAAAGGCCTAGTGTATGCAGTAGATATTCAAGGTGAAATGTTGATGGCGATTGAAAAGACCAAAGAGTCTAGCAAAATCAGAAATGTTGAAACAATTCTTGGAAGTGAAAAAAGTATTCATTTACCTAAAAATTCAGTTGATAAAATTTTAATGGTTGACGTGTATCATGAGTTTAATTTCCCAGTAGAAATGATTGCTTCCATTAAAAACGCATTGAAGCCTAATGGACAGTTATTCTTAATCGAATATAGAGGTGAAGACTCAAAAGTTCCTATCAAAAAAATACACAAAATGACTGAAAAACAAGCTGTGAAAGAAATGGAAGCCGCGGGTTTTAAACTTAAAGGAAATATCGATAATCTTCCTTGGCAGCATTGCATGGTTTTTGTCCAAAAGTCAGTAAATTAGTGTCAGGGTTAAGCAATACAAATTCATTTGTCCACAAGGTAGGGTCTTCAACCCCCCGTTTGGATGAATTTCTGTTTTGTTGGCAAGCAAAGATTTATATAAGTCTTCAACATTGTTGTGGATCGTTTATTTAAATTCTCCAGAGTTTACATCTTCAATGAATTTTATCAATCCAGTAAAGTAGGTTTCTGGATCGTCAAATTGGGAACAATGGCTTCCGTTCGTAGTTACGCTTCTACCGTTTTTACCTCTGTAGCCATCTACTCCATATATTTTGGATCCATCGTATCATATTTAGCTCCAAGCATTAAGGTTGGTGTTTTAATTTCTTTTAGCACTTCAGGGTCCATATGTGGGCCTAAAACCTCATTAGCGTATAGGTAAAGCCCCATTGTCTTTTCAGGGTTCCGAACTGATGTTCCGTGATCTGTTGCCTGAGCCTATAGTATTCCGGGTTTTCCTCCACTCTTTTTTGATTTTCCTCCAATGCCTCCTGATAAATAGAGCGCTCTATGAAGCATCCGTTTTTATTTACGGCACTATAGGTCTTACGGTAAATAGATGTCTTACAAGACAGACCTTGCAGGCCTGTCGGTTCTTGTAATGCTTGACCTTTTGGCCCGCCTTATCGTAAACGGTTCTATTGGTCGCCAATATTTGTCCGTCGGGACAGGTATAGGTGTCCTTTGTTCTGTCGTACTTGAAATCGAACATGGGATAGAGCCCGTTGCGTTGGGAAGAATGCACTTTGGGGGATGAGTATGGCGTTATGCCGTTCTTGGTGCATATCTCCAGATGTTTGGCCGTGGTGTACCCTTTATCGGTAAGTGTCCTCATGCTTTCCACGCCCAAAAGTTGCTTTGCGTCGAGTGCCATGGGCGAGAGTGCGTGGGTATCGTTTACAGTGCCCGTGTCGTTGTTGACGAAGAGTTTGTGTTTTGCATCACACCCTGCCTGCACGTTATAGCCCACATTGATTATGTTGCGGTATTTTTCCTTTTTGGTCTTTTGGCATACTATTTTGTTCTGTATCCCTTGGATGTCTAGATCCGTGTCCCCGGTATCGGGCTGGCTCTGGTATTCTAGGATCTTGTTGTCTATGTAATCGATATGGCGGTCGATTTTTTTCTGGTTGAAGTTATTCTTCAGGGCGTTCTGCGCCCTTATCTTGAAGGAGTCTATGGCGATGGTCTCCCCCTCTATAAGGTCCCAGTCCTTTAGCAGTCTCACGAAATGTCTAAAGGCCATTTTGAAGACCTTGGTGTTTTCCTTTCTGAAGTAG
>Ga0222649_1000086_pt1 | contig 37598 bp, 63 predicted proteins | sample AntAcemetagen337_FD_179865 | JGI IMG/M metagenome (GOLD analysis project Ga0222649, IMG submission 179865) | Saline water microbial communities from Ace Lake, Antarctica - #337 | ecosystem: Environmental > Aquatic > Non-marine Saline and Alkaline > Saline | place: Antarctica: Ace Lake... | reverse complement strand
AAGTTTGTTTGCTTCTACTTCACATACATCAAAGGTATTAAACTGTAAATTAGGTCTATGTGTCACAACCGAACACTCTGCTGTAATAAGGTTACAACCCAAAGCAATAATACTAAACATCTTTATTTTCCCTCATCTTTGTTAACAATAAACTGCGGATCATCCAACAGCTTTTGTAGATAGTCACGGACACCCTGCTTACCTACCATCATCATTAGAACACGACAGCCTGAATAGATGATCTTGTGAGTATCATACTTGATTGTTGTGCCACCCTTATCGCCCCACCGCATAATAGCCTTACCGATGTTGCCAAGGTGAAACGAATGTTCTTTCCACTGTAGGGTAGACTTATCGTCTGCTAGGTCATTCCATGTTACCCATGTAGGAGGGAAGTCATAGTAGGATGAGGGTCCACCATCTGACTGTACTCCTGACTTAACTTCTACCCACGGTCCACGCCCATTAATTTCCACTGCGGGGGTATCTTTAGCCTCCCTAACCAATCTCACGGAGTCCGCTTTGGAGTAGGCAGTCTGATTGGAATCCCAATAGGGACCGTAACGTATTTCACCACTGTGTTTACCAATAACATTGACAACAATCCCCTCAACACCCCCAAACTCTTCACACACAACTGTAGGGCTATCGCATACCACAGTGTCACCTAGCTTAAACTTATACAACTTACTCATTCTAACTCCCTTACCTAATTAAACCCAGTTAAAGGTAAGCCTTTTCTACACAGTGCTTAGGTGTTTGACAACAGTTAAATCAGTTAATGTCTACAATCTCACAATCACCGATACAAGCAAAGGTCTGGCTTCCCGTTGTGTTGTCACTCTTCTCATACTCGCTTAGTCTTGACCAGTCAATACCCTTTGGCATAATACGTAGCGCTTCCTCATAAGTAAACTTGTCGATCTCTTGATACGGTGCCTGCTGGTATGTATGCTCATTAAAGGGCAGAAAAGATACACCAGACATTTCATCGAAGTGCTTGTAGACATAAGAACCTACATCAAACCACTCATCACTCTTTACATTGATTGTCACAGAGGGCTTGTGTTCACACCAGTGACGTTGATAGGCCAGCCACATATCCAGCTGCTGGATAGCACTAAGGTCAGATGTCACAACAGCACCAGTAGGAGCCTTAACAGGGAAGCTAAACACTGTAGTAGCATCTGGCTTCATCACATCAGGTTCATTAGGTACACCTTGGTCAACCATAAACTGTGTCATAGGGTCTTTGTTGTCACCACGAACAGTACGAATATAATACTCTGAGTAACGTGTGTGGATACCCGAAGCACTGTCTACAAGCTGAGAGACCGTACCACTAGGTTTTACAGCCGTAACAGCAGTAGACTGTTGAATACCAAGTTTGTCTGCCCACTCTTTATTTGTTGTGACTGCTACATCTCGCAAGTGGTTTAGTGTTTTATCTAGCCCCTTGTTCTCAAGTGTCATAAGTGGGTTATCCATGATACCCGTTAGTGATACACCCAGTAGACGTTCTTCCTCCGTGTTCTTACGCCAAATATCCCGTAGGTAAGGGAAGTGCGTCTGTGTAGATTGAATAGTACCTAGTATACTGGCAAGTCGTACTTTCTCGGATAGTGTCTCAATAGTGTCTGTAGCACGTACAACCACTTCTGTTAGGTTGCACATTTGGAATGGACGAAGGATTATTTCCTGAGTGGTTATGAGAACAATACCACCCCAGACTATATCTTCACCTTTGTTTTGTACTCCATACATTTTGGTATTATTTCGATGAAAGGTTCAATAAAATTCTTGTAGAAACCTATAGTTTGCTGACCACCACACATAGAAACATTATATGAGTTTGTTTGCCCACACCTGTTTACCCGTGATGTAACACCATAAGTTTTTAACTCTTCCTGCATGGCAACAGCCAGAGTTTCACTTTCAGTTGTGATGAGCATATCCTGCCCATAGCAACCATCGTCAAGATACAACAACAACCAACCAATAGGTGTCAGTAGTTTAACTGCATCTTCTTTTCTTTCTGGAAAGTCAACATTACCTAGTTTACCAGAGTACCAAGCAAAGTAACCGTGGCCCTGTGTGTGAACATGCTCACTTACACGGGTAGAGACTTTGTTATAACCCTCAAAGATAAGAGCAACTTTCCACTTCAGGTACTCAGCTTGCTTAACACCGTGTATTACCCTGAGCGCGTGCCTTTTCTTACAGTAGCACCCGTCCCCTAAGTGTTGTGACATCAAGATAGACACGTTATCCTCACGGAAAGGTTTTACCCTAACTTTACTAGGTACAGCCATTAGTAGCTTTTCCCTAGCCGCTGAGAATGTGCTAACACCATAGTGCCTGTCGTACATCCCTACAAACTGGCTGGTGCTTAGGCCAAGAAACTCCCTTACCTCTAGTGTAGTTGCACTAGATAGAACAATGGAACTAAGCTCTGCCGTAGTAGGCTCTATCTTACCAGACAAGAACTCTCTTGGGGAGCAACCATACATACTCTTAAATCTGTTGTACACAGTCTTCTTACAGACCCCATACTTATCAGAAACTTCTTTCACGCATTTACCAAAGTAGTTTACGTCTTTGATGTAGACGGCCATAGACAAGATTTTATCAAATTCGCATTTCATCTTCTAACTCCAAAAGTATAGCCAAAGGGCTATGCACATTTAGTCGTTGAACCTTACCCAGTCAAGGGTCTTGGCTGCTGATTGCCCAACACAGATTGTTTTCAAGCGTTCACACCCACCTTTTCAGGTCATGTTGTAGCCAATCTGTTTTAACAGGTTTCCAGCAGTTCGCATAGTTTTACACGTTAATCACTTAACGAGGTTCCAAAATTACTTAGAACATGGGTTTGTCCCAAATTCGTAGTCAGTATCTCGACGTCCGTTCTTAGCCGCTTGTGCCTTAGCTGCCTGACGATTAAAGATGCCCCGTTCACCAGAACCACTCTCTACAAGGGCCAGCCACTCACGCATAAAAGAGACTGCATCAGGTTTTTCCGTGTAGCACACAGAGTTGTTAGCCAAGGCACGTTGTGGGTGAGCCTCCCACCATGAACCCGACTTAGCATGTCGCATACGATCATCACTAAGGTTACTAAGACTAATCATAGCAGAGCGTCTTACGCCACCAACCACAACAACCTCACCAATCTTACACATGATGTCGTGGCACTCAATAGAGGACAGCTTACGACCCTTAGCATTTACAAAGGTACGAATGACAAAGTTAAACAGGTCTACAAGGGGAGCAGGTCCAGACGCTCGACCACCAAAGGTCTTTAGTTTAGTACCTGCTGCCCGAACTTGAGACACATCCCACTGAGGCACATTCCCTTTGTATAGTGCTGATACAACTTTACGAAGTGACTTAGCCCAACCTTCCTTACTGTCCTTTACTACAATGGTAGCCCCTGTATTAAACTCTGCTGGTACATCTGGTAGCTTAGATACGAACTGACGCTCTACAGAGAAGCCTACACCAGTGCCACACAACAAAATGAACATAGCCTCGTCAAAGGAACGGGGGTCGTCTACAGGGAGGTATGAACAGTTAAACCCCGCTGTGTTATCACGGTCTAGTGCTGGACCAGCAGTCATAAGGGCGCGCATAGAAGGCATAACACCAAGGCTTAGGATAGCTTCTTGTAGCTCTACCTTAGTCTTTTTGTCGTCTATCTTACGCCCTACAACATTATCCATGTATCGTTCGACTGTCTCTGTCCAACTCTCACGGCGACCCTCTTCCTCTAGCCAACGTGCGTACCTAGATGTGTGTATAAAAGCCTGATAATCTGTAGGGAGGTGATTACTAATCATATTATTCTTTCTATTTGTTGTAAAGTTGTTATTGTTGTTGTGTGGATTGTTGTAATAGGGTTCTGTTAACCTTGTCGTGTAAGATCAATGTCGTACCTGCTATCAAGAGAATCTAAGCACTTTGCTTTACCACCAAGCCCAAAGCTATAAGCTGCACTACCATAACCTTTGTTAGTAAGCCATGCACTATCATCTTTAATAAAGATACAGACCCAAGTGTCCCCACACTTGCTTGTGTAATTACCACCTACCTTGATCTTAGCAGGGGGCTTAGGTTTGATACGATAGGACAAACCACCAGAGGTACGACTAGGAAAGTCTACAGACTTACTCCAGCCTTCCCCTTGATATTTACACTCAATACCCTCACCATCAAGGTAAGCAGTAAGAAGTTCACCACGTTCACTGTTAGTCATTTGGGCAAAAGTAGGGTACTCATCAACAAACTCCCAGTCTTCTTCGCTTAACCACCAAGTAACATTTTCTTGGTCAGAGAAACTGTAGTCGTAATTGTATCCCATATAAGTAACAACACTACCTATTTCAAACCCATGCCTACAAGTATTGCCAGTGACACGAACCTTATCACCCACCTTAATATCAGATTTACTCACTTTATTCACCTCCCATCATTTCAACTGCCATTTCTAATGCAACATCATATCCGTCCCAACCATCCACACCTACTTCCTCAAGACAGCCAAGGAGCATAGAGTCGTTGAGAAGATCGATAAACACTAACTTATCTAAAGTAACCGTGTCAACATCTTTTTCGTCTCCTACAAGGTTAGTATTCATCGTTTATCTCCACTTCCACCTAGTACACCACGTTTAGCACGATCTGCTAGTTTGTCAAGGTTTTGTTGTGCAATAACACTAAGATCAGTATTAAGATCACGAGCAAGTGCAGCAGCATACCACAACACATCACCAAGCTCTGCAATAGCACCCTCACGATCTAGTGTACCATCACGGATAAACTTCTTGACCTTACCCAGTACCTCACCAGCTTCATTAGCCAATCCCATAGCGGGGTAGGTAATATGGGCACTACTTGGGTAGATCGCCGTCTTGACTGCCTGTTCTTGGTACTGATCGAAAGTCATTTTACTGGTCTCCTTAATGTCTTTGTAGCCCATAGCATCCATATCTTCAATAGTAATCATCGTACAAGTACCTTTCCGAGAAACATCTTATAAAGTACAGCAGGTATGCAATAAGGCAACCTACGTGTGTGCCTCATATGCCTTGTCTTGTACCAACCATCCTCCATATTATCCGTCCACCAACCTTTGTACCAGAGGATAGCATGTCCATTTCCGTTATAGGATGTAACGTACCAAAAACATGCTTGGAAAGATAACTGCAACCACCAGAACCTAAACCAGTTCTCACCAGATAGTTTCCACAACATTGTAAGAGCATAACCATCACAATCATCTTCAATAGGTCCGTTACCCTTAGTAACACTCCAAGTATCTACCCTACCATCCTTTGTGTAGATAAATCGGGATTGAATGTTATCTAGGGCACCACTCATCTTGTTCTTGTTTGGTTTAAACACAGTTATCTCCCATAGAATGTTGTGCCATCACTGTTACCCTCTTCAAAGCAAAACCAAGCATAATTATCTGTCCCCCTAGTTGTTTCTGTCTTAGTGGGGGAACCCTTATTGTTGTCCCACCATCCTGTATAGCCCAAGGTTCCTTTCTCATGGTTCTCCGAAGTAATGTGTTTACCATCTCTACACCACTCAGGTCTGCTGTCAAGACTTATCTGCTCATTAACAACCCAAACAGACTTAAACCAGAATAACCTACCTACAGACACTACCTTAGAACACTCCTCCATGTACTTACCAAAGGTGATGTTGTGCATATAGTCGGCAGGTAACAACAACCAGATAGGCTTCTTAACAGTTAACCACTGGTCTAACAGAGGGTCTAGCATAGTGCGTTTGTATGGTGGGTTAGTTACTACAGCATTACACTTCCATAGATCACCGTATGTCAACTTAGCACCATCAAGTTGTTGGCAACCTTCACCACCCTCAATATCACTCTTATGTAGACACTCAGCACGACCACCTATCAACTTGACAAGATCACCATTACCATAGCAAGGCTCTGCATAGGTAGCACCAGAGATACACCCTAGGAAGGTGTCTGGTAGGGCTTTGGGGTCTATAGTGGCATAAAAGTCACGACTAAGCCTGTCGAAATCACTCCTCTTACCCATACTCCCGCTCCAAGGATTCCAGACTAACAAACTGGGGTTCATACATACCACCAGAGATATTACGCTTAACTAAAACACCCTTCCACCAATCTGCTTGTTGCCCTGCCCAGCTCTCCTTAGCACCCTTAAAGCAACCTGCTACAAGACCAATCATACCCTTACCCGATTGCCCTACACCATCCTTAAAGTAGACAGATCGCTTATGAGAGTGACCACAGGTAGCACTTGTAGCCCTTAGCCCAAGTAGGCCATATCCATGATGTACACCACTCATAGCTGACCCCATGTTACCACTAGAGAAGAAGTGGGCGTAAGATACACCATCGTACTCTGCGATAGCTGGCCCACCATTTTCGTACTTATGGTAGTCGTCAAACCAGTGGTCCGTATTCAGGTGACTGAAAGAGATACCATGTTTGTTTCCCTCAAGCCTAGGGTCATGTTTGATAGCACGATCAATACGAGCCTCGTGATTTCCCTGAAAACCAATACGGTACGGTCGTTTCTTCTTGGCCTTCTTATAGCGACCCCAAAGGATATCCTGAGACTTGTTGTAGGACTCAATGTCTGCCTCATAGTTCTGACTTACGATAGCCTGTGGATAACGACTGTCAAAACTATTAAGGGAAGCCATTTCAGCCCCATCTCCTAAATCAACACAGTAGTCAGGCTTAATATCCTCAATCAGAGAACCTAGCCACTTGAAACGCTCTTGTGACACTTCTGGTCGATCATGGGAGCAGGTCCATACCACAGCAGTCTTACCTTGTGTACTCTTACTGATCATAATAGTTAACCTCCAAAGGCTCTATCTTAGACTTAAAATATCGAACTACTCCCATAGCATCGTCATGGGTACTATAGTACAACTCGGTATCAGACACAACACCATCGTACTCCACTTTAACAGGCAGGAGAAAACCTACATCACCAAGAATCACAGTAGGATAAGGTTCCCCCACAACGTCCCAGATAAGAAACTTAGGTTTGTCTACACCCTTTCCTTTCTCACCAGTAAACATACCCCAGAACTTATCTATCATCACTTTAACCAATCCTTTGGAATTATCTTATCCGCAAACCTGAAACCGTTCTTAGTACACCAGTCCCCATAGCTTGTCTTTGACTTCTTACCTATCTTAGTAGCAGAGTTACTAAAGACGAACCTAATATCTAAATCGGGGTGTTGTGCCTTTATTAGTAAGTGCTTCTTACGGTCTGCTAACTCAAATAGACCCTTAGTCTCTACTATAACACCATTAGGTAAGGGCCAATCTGGATTATAGGTATGGTTGCTTTGTGGCCTAATGTACTTGATCTTAGTAGACTCATATATAGCATCAGGGTCCATACCACCAGCTTTAAGAGTATCACCAGCCCTTTCTTCTAGGCCATTCTTAACACCATACCTATAGCTTCTCTTGGACCTATTATATTTATCTTTCATAAGTAGCTCCCTTCGGAGGCTCCCACATTTGACCATCATATCGTCGTAGCCACAACAACCTAGCGTTCTCTATGATACGCACAGTGTCACCATCATAAGCACTGTATACAGCTTCCCATAGATCACCTTCAGTCTTGCAATCTGCAAGCATCTTATCAGCAGTCTTAGGCCCAACTCTGTGTAGACCCTTAATAAAATCAGCCGCGTCACCTGTAAGTATCTGGGTATAGAAGAACTTAATTCCCTCGAAGGGGGACACCTTAGTCCAGTCCCCCCTAACGAAGTTAAAGTGCCAGCAAGGTAGCTGAAGCATATCCTTATCAATAGAGGCCACAACACAATCGTAATCTAGTGCAGTAGCCTCCTTAGCGATAAGATCATCAGCCTCCTCATCCACACTAACTACAGCACCATAATGCTCAATCATGTAGCTTCTGGTAGCAGATAGGTGAATAGGCTTCTCTACTGCCTTTCTATTTCCCTTGTAGGGGTAGGAGACAGCTACGTCAAACCGGAAGTTAGTCTTACCAGTAAGATATACACTGTAGTCTCCAACATCCACAAAGGGTAGATCAACAGTCTGTTGTAACACATAGTCGATAAGCTCGTCAACCTTGTCTTTAGCCGATGATACCATTTTGTCTTGTGTTGCGAATGAGGCTCGGTAGGCGATAATATCACCATCAATAATAACCTTCCCTCTATCCATGTTAATAACCGGAGAAGACTACGTTTCCATCATCCTTCTCAAAACCTACGTCCACAACATAATCCCAACCTGCTCCCTTCACAGCATCAGTAAAGAATAGCGCCAAAGTGGCTAGGTCTTCTACATTCTCTCGCGTAGACATAGATGTTACCTTATCACCATAATTATCATCTTCAAACAGAATAGTTACTTTCATTATTTAACCTTTGCTCCTAGTGTTGCAATAAGGACTACAACAGCAGCCCATGTCTTGATTGTGTAGGGAATAAGTAGTGTTGTGAATAATGTATTAAGTGACCAGATCACTGCAAGTGGCGTAAGCACCAAAAAAGCAGATAGCAGAAAGACAAGAGATACAACACCAGAAGGTTTAACGCCCTTAAGAGAATTAACATTTTTCATAATCAATCCAACATAAACATTTCATCATCTGCACTTGGTGCGCTACCCTCAAAGGCAACATGCTCCATCACACCGATATTAGCAAGACGAGTGCCAGCACCGTTAGAATATGTCTCCCACTGTACCTTAGCCTTAGTGCCGTTACCCAAAGCACCATCTTCGTCAAACAACCAGTACCGCTTATTCTCTGGGCCTTCTGTAAGATTAACAACTTTAGGTGGGCCACCCAAGTTAACATCTACATCGTCACCATTCTTATCTTTGAAGGTCATTACATGGTCGTGCATACGAGACAACTTAATGTACTTACCGATACCAAGACTTGCACCCTCCTTAATACGATCATGGCCCATAGGCTTAAGTTCAATACCATCGGCTGTAATCTTCTCAATGTCACCCTCATTAGTGAAGTAAGCGTTCACAACATACTGACCGTTGTGCTTCATAGCCTTCTTAGCTGCACTGTTCTTATCACTGCCCATATCACGATTGCCCTCAAATACCTTAGCGTACTCAAGTACCATATCCATTGTGTATTTAGTCATATTGTCCTACCTTTATGTGTATTGTTGTTGTAACCGTGAGTGTAACGAACACCCGCGAGCGTAGCTAGTAGTCCTTCACTACGATCAGAGTGACCTTACTTATATATAGGGCCACATAACACTGCTTTGTAACTATGTTTTACCCTTTAGAGTCATAGTGTTGCCTAAAAGACTCTACTATTTAAATGCTTCCATGATAGAGGCTCGGTGGTGGGCGTTGGCGGCGGCTTTGGCGGCTTCCAAGGTGTCAGCCAGTTCACCGTGGTGATAAGCGTATTCATCGTTATGCGCCCAGCCGATAAGAGGTTTGCCTGTTTCCAACTGGTTTGGCCCTACCTCAATTCTGTAAGTTCCTACTACAGATTCCACTTTGTGCGAACCTCCGCACGACTCCCAAACCAGCGGCGCAATCATATCGGGCAGGGCGGCAATAATGGCATCTGCTGCATGAAAGTCTTGTGCGTCAGCCCATTCAGACCTGCGCTCGTGCGCGTGAATCAGTGCAATCTTATCCAGCATTTTGTTGTTGTTCATGTCAGGAGCTCCATGCGGATTGATGCGCAGTCAGGCTCGCCGTCGATGGTGTCGAATGTGATGCGGTGGGTGTCAACGGCTTGACTATTTTTTTCGGCAAAATACCAACCGTTAATCTCATAACCAACCATAGTCACCGTTTCACGCTTTGGTTCTGGATTTACGCGGTAAGCTCCTAAGGGGCTCCAATTTGGGTTAACTTCTACCCATAAACCTCCAGATAACCTCTGGATAACCACCCCCTCATGTTTCGCCAGCAACAGCGCGCCCTTTTCCTCCGGCGTCATGTCTGCCCATTTTGTCGGGGTGTCGGATGCTCGGGAAACGATGCTCCAAATCCTAGCGCCCGCGTTTAGTTCAGAAACCTTGTGCGGCTTCCCGATTACGTGTGTCCCTGTGCTGTTGTCAACTTTGAAGAAAACCTTGTCACCTTCTTTGACGTGCAGGTCATACAGCGTGCTAAGTGTGTCGGTCATATTATTTGATCCTGTCCCGTTGTTGTATTTGCTGCGGAAACCGCTTCGATGATTGCCAGAAACTCTTGCAGTGCGCCCTTGCGTGTTTGTTTCATTGTTTCGTCTCCTAATGTATTTCTGCATAGTTCTTACCATACTGAGTGTCGTGACCCAGCTTAACATTTAGCTTTAGCTTCTCATTAGCTTTGTCCATCGCAACTTTAAGTACCATATCCAAGTCGCCTTTTACAACACAACCTGCAACTACCTCATCATGGAAACTGGCAGTCAACTTCATACCACCTTCCATACAGAACCCTACCCAAGTATCAAAACAGTAAACCCCTGTACTTTGGTTGAGGGTAGACCAAACATCTCTCTCTGTCCTGAGTTGCTGCCAGAAACATGAGACAGGGTTGCGTACCCACATAGTACCAAACAGTTCTTTTTTTTCTGCACTAGCAGCAATTTTAGTTACAGCCCAGTTAATACCCCAAAAGGCATCTAGTAGGGCTTGTGCTTGCTTACGTGTCGTCCCAGTCTCACGAGCTAATTTGGCTGAACCAACCCCATACATGGCACTGTAGGTTACAACTTTTGCTTTCTTACGTACTGCATGAATACGGTTGTACCTCTCTTGGTTTGATTCGCTTTGCATTTGATCTCCTTGTGTTTTCAGCGACAGTTATCCTGAGACACCACTAGGTTTTATAATTTGTGTAGAACTCATAATCTTCCTCACTTAACATACCAGCACGAACAGCAATCTTTAAGTGTGGGTCATAACCTTTCTGGCTTTGCTCTTCCACCAAAACTGGGTCCAAGGGTTTAACGTAGTGTCGCCTAGTAGTATCCTCTAGTGAAATCATATCCGAACCACACAGCACCTCACCCTCCTCACAGGTAAGCACCCCTCGTATGATCTTACCATAGGGCTTATCTACACTAGGTAAGTTAGCCAGAGGCTTCTTGTGTTTAAACCGGAAGGTGTTAGTAAAACCTGCAATACCTGCCTTTAGATAACCACCATTATGAGAATCTAGGAACCCCTTAAGGATACCTGCCCTGTGTGTCAGTACAGTCAGACCATCAAGTACATCTACAGCAGGGTCAGCCTCAGATAGCTCTAGCACACTTTCACACAGTTCTCCGTCCTTACGCACCTGTTCGATCTTACGTTCGTCCCCAGTACCCTTGTCACGTAAAAACTTAAAGGTACGTGGTTGCCAACCTAGTGAATACAACCAGTCCTTAACCTGATCTGTACTATTAGGGTTCCCAAGTTCCTCACCCACTTTCACAACAAAAGAGAGGGAAGTCTTAGGTTGCTTGTTCTCTTTACACAAGGCAAACCACTTGTGACCAAGTTCGGATAGATCACCATTCTTCTTATACATGATCTTTGGTTGTGTTGCGACCTTAGTTAGTTGCTTGCGTGGCATAGCCTCTGCTAGTTGACTGACCTTCTCATCTTTGAGGGCCATAATCTCATCATAAGACGTTTGTGTAAGCTCTACGTCCAACTTCCACTTAGTAAGCTCTTGTTCACTAGCACACTGCATCTTGAACGTAAGATAGTCGATTAACTTCCATGCACTATCGTCTAGCTGCTTCTGCATCTTCAATCCTACCTTTAGCTATATCAAAATAAGTTTGGTCCATCTCAATACCTATAAAGTTTCTTTCAGTATTAACACAAGCTATACCTGTAGTACCGCTGCCCATTGTGAAGTCCAGCACGGTTTCACCTTCGTTTGTGTATGTCTTGATTAGGTATTCCATCAGCGCAACGGGCTTTTGGGTCTTGTGATACCCGCCCTCTCGCTCTGCTGTCTTGAAATACTGCACCGATCTAGGGTAGCGTTCGCCGCTACTTTTGACGCCAACTTGTGCAAATTTACTGTACACGTCATTTTCCGTTTGCGCCTTACGCACACCCTTATCGTATGCTGCGGCACTTGTTTTTTGTGGATTATATGCTGAAACAGATTGGCAGAAAACCAACACGTCTTCATGGGCAACCAGCGGACGCTTTTTGGCGTTGAGGAAGCCTGTTGCCTTTGATTTCTCCCAAACCCAGCAATACCTGAACATTGCCGCATTGCTCATCACCAACGCCGAAGTGAACGGCTGCGAAGCTGTCAACACGATAGCCCCTCTAGGCTTTACTATCCGCTTGAGTTGCTCCCACATCGGTTCAAAAGGAATAACGCTGTCCCACTTGCAAGCCGTGGTGCCGTAGGGAGGATCGGTCAGGACCATATCTACGCTACCATCGGGTATCTCTTTCATACGCTCTAGGCAATCACCTAGCATAAGATTCATTTCCATCCGTACAACTTCCCTAATTTAATCTCTAGTGACTTCCATAGCCGCCAGTTGATCTGAACATCAGTATCGCACCTATGAGCGTAGTCTTCAGGTGTAAGCGAGTGCCAGTCCTTAATCACAGGCTTAGGCACCCCATAGTCCTCACCGTAGCTCTCAAGACCATGCTTCATACGGTCATAGTTTAGATACCAACTAAGAGCAAGAGTATCTACCAATTTTGCCTTGATCTTAATACCTAGCACACGTTCAACAGCCACAACATCAAACATAACTATGTTGTGGCCTACAAGGACATCTGCATCCTCGAAGAACTTACGCATTTCCCCGTAGTCGTGTGTATGTTGGATAGTCTCTCCATCTGAAGTCCACGACACAACATGTACCTTAGTTAGTTCTTCGAGGAGACCATCCGTTTCTATGTCAAAAACTTGTACTTTGATAACTACTCTCCTCTTACCATTGTTGTGTCACTATCATACTTAATCGAACCTGCTTCACCCGTCAAGGCAAAAGGACGGTTCTTAGTAACTGTCAGTTGCGTAGTGTTACGTTCTTCAATATCCTCTGCTAGCTTATCACGCTTTAGCTCAATCAGGATGATAGCCTCTTCCTCGATAGCCTTAGCATACTTAGTGTGACCATCCCCATTTACGTGTGAGATAGCTACAATACCCACGTTCTTACGTTTAGCAAACTCTACTAGCTTAACACCAAGTTCAGTAAGGCCACCAGTAGCATTGTCAACACCAGAGAGGTATGCTAGGCGTTGTAGGTGGTCGATGAAGATGTAATCCGCACCATAGATAGCTACAGCATGTTGACACTGTGTGAGGCACGACTCAAGAGGGTTACTAGGGTCAATATCAAAACCGATGAACCTATCATCACCCACAACATCAATAACAGCCTGCTCTACCTTACCCAAGTCGAAACCGTTTAAATCAGCATCCTCTTGGGTATTAACATTAGCCTTAAGCTCGTATGTTGCTAGACCCCTTGCTGTTGTGGACCTCATTTCTTCCATTGCTAGGTTAGCTACTACCTGCCCTTGGTTACGAACGAGGTCATACTGGGCATATCGAACGATACTTGTCTTACCCACGCCGGGCGGTGCCTTAATAACTGTGATACCTCCCTTAACCCAACCCCTGATCTTATCGTTAAGTCCCTTGATCGGGGTAGGTACATAGCTGTAGGGGTCTTCCTCACGTACTGCCTTGATCCACGACTCAGTACCAGAGGTAAATCCGGCTGGAGAGGGTCGTTTAGCGTTCCACCATGCTGCCTTGAAGTCTGCTGCCTTACCTGCCTGTAGGAAGTCATTAGCGTCCTTGTAGGGAGAGTGATTTACACGGTAGACCTTGTTAGGAAAGAGGTCCAACATCTTCTCAACTAGAGCATCACCAGCAGCATCATTATCAATAGACAGGATGATCTTCTCGAAGCTATCAAGCCACTCCTTACAGTTCTCCCACAGTTTACGACTTGGTGTTGCTGAAGGAACAGACACAACAGGATTGGTATAACCACTCTTTAACATCTGTGAGACACTCATAGCACATAGTTCACCCTCTGTAATAGTAACCATCTTAGAACTACCAGCAGTAAACAGGTTCATACCGAATAGTTCATCACCCTTAAAGCCAGACTTAGCATAGAAACCCTTCTCTGGCAGTGTACGCACCTTAATTCCACCGGACGGGTACTTATACTCTTGTCGGTTACTATAAGTCAGTACACCATAGTCTTCCATGGTCTTAGTGTTGATACCTCGCATGTTGACATATGCACCCCTACCAGTGACCTCTTCTACTTCAGTCTTGTATTCCGACAAATCATAACCCCCGCTGTTATAGGCTTTTATTGTTCCGTCAGTAGGGTACTTTTCCTTGGCCCAACTAAACATCTTCCTGTTGGCAGGGTAGTGTTCCCCACATGAGTGACACTTACCAAACCCCTTATCGTTGTAGCTGAAGGCGTCACTAGAGCCACAACTCTCATAGGGACACTCTAGGTGGTGGTGGTCACTCATCGTAGAATACCTCGATGTTTTTAATCATACCACGTAAACTGTCACACTCATCTAGCAGAACCTTGTAGTCTTCGTAACTAACATAGTCCCCATCTGGGTCTTCTTCCACATAAACATGATCGCCGTAATCACCCCCATAGACGTACCCAGTCCACCGAGCTACTGTCTTATCCATAACTATTATCTCCATCTACCTACTAAAGTTCAAACCTAAGTACCACAACACAATAAGATACACAACATAAAAAGACTACTATAGTACATACTAAAGTTCCTACTATAGTCTTATTAACTAGTTGTTATAATACTAGAGAGTGAAAAACTATAGTTTAAACTTTAGTACCTACTTACCTATAGGGCCACAAAATAAGACTTGTAACATCACAAATTGTTACACAAACTCACTGTATAGCTTGGCTGTAGCACTCTTTTCCTTACGAGAGACCCACATCTTGTTAGTTTCCATAATGTTAGCTACTTGTTGTTGTGACATACTTTCGTGATAGCGATACCAGATAACTTGGTACTCTTCTTGGTCTAGTGTCCCTTTTGCAACAGTAAATAGGTAGTCGGGATCGTTGTTATCGACTTGTCCACTCATCTCACTAACCTCATCATAGTCCGCAAAAGTGGATGATAGTACAGTCCTGAGCCACTCATAGCTACCATCTGACAGGTTGTTCCCACTGTTGTCACTATCAATGTTGTGAGTGAGCCTACGAGAGGCACTGTGGGCAGGTATGGTAAGGGGGTGTGTGTCTAGGTTAAGGTAGTCGTGCATACGCCTCTTAGCCTCCCTGTAGAGCTTCGCAGGGTGTGCATCTGGCTCTGTGTCTAGGATAGTGTAGCATGTAAGGATACCCTCTTGTACGAGGTCGTCTTTATGTGAAGGACTACGGAACTTACCTGCTAGTGACTTGCACATAGATACGACCTCTTTTGTACTTAGCTTCTCTTTTACTTTATCCATGTTGTTATTCCCTCCCTATGTCTTTTCTACTACGTGGATCGCGTAAGGTGGTGTGTTAATCTTGGTTGTATAGATTCTACCACCCGCAAGCCAAAACTCACGCGGCTGTGGAGGCTCTTTGTATTCTTTGGTGACTCGGAACCTTAGGGTCTGCCCCCAAGCTGCACCACCTGCCACTCTGTCTTTTGTTATACCTGCTGTACTTTTATGCTCGTCGTGCCACACATGGTCAATCAAACTACGTATATCTACAGGACAAGGGCGTCCCATCCAATCATGCCATTCCCCATCGTTGTATTGTGTCATTGTGCTGTACCTTTGTTCTGTTTATTTAAGGCCATGTTGTTACCCTTTAATCTTAAAACTAGATACCATCATCGACATAATATCCTCTAAGCCGTCCTCTCCCTTCATGCACTTCCAACCTTTATCATTCTTATAGACCTCGTACTCCTTACCAGACTTGTAGGCTGGACTTGCAGACTTTACACAAATGAGTGTGTCACCATCTTCAAACTTTGTGTTGTTATTTGGCTTACTGAGCGGGACTTTTGTACCACCTGTTTTCATGTGTATTTCTCCCATCCCACCAGAGGACCATTGTTTTCACCGTAGTTCCCGTACTCATCAAAAGGTACATTATTTTCCACTAAGGGGGCTTGCTCAAGTTCTGCCTGACGGTCTAGGATCATGTCCACAACACTATCAGGTTCCACATCGGGGCAGATAGCTAGTGTCTCTCGGATTAGTGTTAGCCAGTGACTCTTCGCTACGCTAGGGTTATTCTCTACGCTCAAGTTATTCATTTCATTATTCTCCTACATCATTTTTCATCAAGGCTTCCCAACTAACAGGGAACAACTCTTGCATATTATCGCTAATCTGGTCAGCAACAATACGGGTTTCAGCTTGTGTGTCAGGGGCGCAACGAAGACGACACATGGCAGCGAAGGCATCTAGGCTACCCGACCAGTACCATTCTGTCATCTGTGATGTTGGCAGTACCATACGAGCCTGTTCAGGGGCCACTCCACACTCTAACATACGTTTGTAGACCGCTAGAGGTTTTTCGTGCAGGTGTTCTGGTCCCCACACTAGGTTTACCACACCAGAAGACCCTTGCTTCTTATCTTCAGACCTACCCCGCCATTGACTCGGTGTATAAAACTCAGGTTCGTCATCTACATACCTACGACTAATCTCATTCCACCTAAGAAACTTGTGCTTTACCAACTGACGGGCAACAAAGATAGGGGCTTTAACGTGGAAGGAAGCAAAAGCATGGCCAAAAGGTGACAGGTGCTTATGACTTGCTAGGTATTTGACTAGCTTAGTGTCTTTAGCTGATAGTGTTTGACTGTCACCAGAGATACATGACCCACAGAAGTATTCATAGTCGTAGTCATGTACCCAATTTGTAGCACCGCAAGCACACTCCCACCCACTCTTCTTACCGAAACTCACCCGTGCAGCATTTACTACGCTAAGGTCACTGCCCATACTGTCAATCAGTGTAGCTTCAATCATTGCTTTTTCTCTTTCAGGACATAAGTAATACCATAAATTACTACTTCTTTGCCACTACAAGATGGTTTAGGTGCAGTAGCAGCTTTATGTTGTTCTTCTGACAGTCGATTGTTATTAAGGTACCAAACTTTATCGCCATTAGAATACTCAATAGCAGGACCATCCTCACGGTGTAGCTTACCGTTAAGAGACCAAAACTTATCACCAGACTTAGAAACTTTAACTGTATACTCAATCATTGCTTTTCTCCTACCTCTTTATACATACCACATGACTCACTAAAGTCACTAAACGCCACTGGCGCACCAGACTTACCCCACCACTTGTAAGCAGCATCATCTACCTCTTTTGTGTAATTCCTATGGCACCCTTTGTTACCACAAACCTTACTACAAAAGGTCATATCTTTATAGCACAACATATATATATTTCCTATCTACTAACTTTTTATTCCAACTGTCCCGTATATGATACACGAGAAGGTTGAATTCCAGATTTTATTGGTACAAACCCTTCTCGTCTACAGCCACCATAGCATCGTATTCCATGATTGATACCTCTTCCTCGCCAGCTACCAGTACAACCTGTTCACGGGACAGACATAGGCCACCCACAACAAAACTGTATAGTGTAGCAGAAAGACACTCTTGGCCTTTAGTACCACCTACGTCAGTATCATCACCATTACCAATTTCACACTTGTATAGAGCAAAACCAGTGATGTAGCCAGTTTCGTCATAGGACACTACTTCTTCTTCAACTTCATAGTCGTACATGTTGTTATCTTTCTTTTGTTAAGTTCTTATAAACCTATAACAGTTGCTTTAACCTTTAGCAACTCTTTTATTTATAAGGTGTGTTGTTAGTGTAAAAGATATGACTTCCTATCTTGCCATCCAAGTCGAAGTGTTTAGCCCAGTGGGGCCGTATGCCGCTCGTGTGGTAGTGTGTAGATGGGATTGCTATACCACCCCCACTGATTGCCAAGGTAGCTACCTGAAGGGCTTTATACTTAGCCTTATAAGATACCATACTATAGTCTCCTTTTGGTTTAATGTAAGAGAAGGCGTTAGGGTCTTTCACAACACCACAAATAGTATCAGGATACCTGCTGTCTTCTACACGATTGAGAACTACCTGTGCCACAGCAAACTGACCCATTATAGGCTCTCCTCTGGCCTCAAAGTATATTGTTGTGGCTAGGCACATAAGTGCTGTTACCATTGCTTTGATCCTTTTAGCTTATGGCGTGGGGGTTATGGTGATTGCCTCATGTGCGCAGGGGTATTGCTTTAGACACTCGCAGAGTTTTGCCGCGCAGGCATTGCAGATCGGGCCTGTGCTTTGATATCCGGTGGCCTTGTTAACCCAAGATAGTGATATTGATTTTTCGGGGTGGTCGCAGAAATCTCCATTCATCCGTCTATTCCTCCATTGCCGCGTCAGTGCGGCTTGTGTTTGTGGGGGTGGGCGGGATCAGGGCGAGGATTTTGAACCTAGCATAATCCCATGCTCGCCGTTCGTCGTCGTAGTTATAATCAGACATGACCGTAGACGCCGCCGCCTCCCGCAAGGCATCATCCCGCGATGTCTTGGCCTGTGCCTGTGCAGCGATAATCTGGGTGTTGCACCCTTCCCAAGACTTGCTGCATATATCCAGAGCACCTCTTGCCGCCTTCACCTGTGATTCCAACTCAATGATCCGTTTCTGCGCTGCGGCTAGGCTTGTTGTTTGGGGCATATTCACTCTCCAATCTCGCCGCATGTGTCGCACTCGTATAAACCATTGCCGATGCTATCCATCCTGCCTCGGCACCGTTTCGGCCTGTATCCGCGTGGCTGATCCTCGTCTGGCTCTGGGTATCGTCCGCACGTCTCGTCCTCCTCGTGGCCTATCTCGTGAGGTTCGTCTGGCGGGTTCGCGGTCAGGCGGTCATATGTGGTCATGTCAGTGTCTCCTCGGGCAGTCGCGCCCTTGATTGCATTCCGGTGGGGTGGGGCCGTACTTGACATCACGAAGCCACTTGTACGCATCGCCATGTATCTCCCCGCCGTTGATTGGGTTCGCCCAATACCCATTGCCGCCTTCACACCAGAACGCTTGCTGGTTGCCCTCGGTGGTCCCAAGGTAAATGGTGGAATCCTTCGGCGCGGTCGCTATGTCCTGCCATTGCGGGGCAAGGTCTGCGCGGACGTATTCGGTGGCGGTGGGTGCATGAAAATAACGCCCATCACCTTGAGGTTGATCCTCAACCGGACAGCATGAATCGTCATTGTTATCTAGGTTCACCCATATCCGATCAGGCGCTCTCACTGCACACCCCCCTTAGTAAGTAGATTATCAGTCATGGCACAACTAACTCCACGTAGAGGGTTCACATACTCATCCGCAATACTATTCTCTGTTGCGTAGTCCACGGCATCAGCTACTTTAGATAGGTACTCACGAGTAACCGCTTCCTCTGGTGATGGTAGGTTGTTGATAAGTTCAAATGCTTTTTTGAACATCTCCTCAACAGTGCTAAGAATAAACTCATCAGCAGTGCCATAAATAAATAGGTATTCACTACCATCAAAAACATTACTGGTGCTACTTAAATACAAGTGTGATCTACCATCAGATTTTATAGTGACATTTGAGTCTGGGTAAACTAGACCTTTCTCTGTCATAAGTACAATTAGCTTATTAAGCTCTGTCTGGATTTCCGTGATATTCATTTTGTCGTTCCTTTTATTTGGTGGTATAAATACTATTAGGCTACGCTAGTCACCTTGTCGAGCATAAAAGACTTCCACATCTTACTAGAAATCTCATAGATTGGCACCTGCCCCCGTGCCTTCATAGCTTCGCCTTGAGCAACACCACGATCTGACCCGATGATCTTACTAGAAGGCTTAAATAGGCCATTGATTACTCGTACTGTACCGTCTGCCTTGATGAAGGTTACTGTTGCGATCTTAGTACCCTTGGCTTCGATTGCTTTACTGAAGTTATCCATTGTTTGTCTCTCTACTGTTTTTCTCTATACCTATACTTATGGTATGATTCTTACTACTTGTCAACAACAATCGTCCAAGTACCTACATATTTGCCGTTTATAGTTGTACCTGTCATTGTGGCGTTAGTATTAACTGGGCTAAGGGAGTAAGTTAATCCCCCAGCACCACTAAAGTTTACTCTATGTTCTTTATGCTCAGACACAGAGACCTTTTCACGGTAGGCCACAACAACACCCTTATAGGTAGTTACATCGTGGTTAGACTTTTGCTGGTAGTCGGTATCGGCTAGTACCCACTCTTGTGGAGGGTCTACATAATGCTCTAGTTGGTATTCTGAGAAGTGCCAACCACCCTGTACACAAACCGAACCAACGAAAAGGTCCTCTATTACAGTTATGGTTCCATTGGGCATACTGCATATCAAGTGTGTACCTACTACTACTACCTTATCACCCACCTTAAAACCTTTGTCTACTTTATTGGTATTTGTCATTTAACTACCCTATGAGTTACTTATTTGTTGTTGTTGTCGTGCCTATCTTTGTAGATTGGTTCTTACTACTTGTCAATCGGTTTTTATTTTACCGTGTAACAACCTGTTTTTATTATGTTATCGCCTAGCGAGTGTAACGAGTACCATCATTCCCCTAGAGGGGGCACCATCATTCCCCTAGAGGGGGCACCATCATTCCCCTAGAGGGGGCACCATCATTCCCCTAGAGGGGGCACCACCGAAAGGTTCATGCTTAAAGTTTCATGCTTAAAGGTTTAGGGTTAAAGTTTCATGCTTAAAGTTTCATGCTTAAAGTTTCATGCTTAAAGGTTTAAGGTTAAAAGGTTTAGGGTTAAACTACTTTTTGGATTATAGTTTAGTGCTAAACTACTTTTTGGATTATAGTTTAGTGCTAAACTACTTTTTGGATTATAGTTTAGTGCTAAACTACTTTTTGGATTATAGTTTAGTGCTAAACTACTTTTTGCCCGAATCACAACAAAAGAATCGCGAATAGTATAGGCAAACCTATTTCGAGTCAAGTAAATTTATTTGTTACACCGAAAAGCGATTCCCCACGATTCCGAATTTTGCGACCGCACCCCGAAGAGCTGGCCCTAGTAGAATTTTCCTGGTGTCCTCCTTTCCTTACCTATAGGTATATAGGACTCACGATTGATTCGCAAGCCCTATTTTTAACTACTGAAGAAGGGATAGGCCAAATAGTGACCATGGTATAAAAGCGGCAAACCCTAATCCCATATGGTAGTTTTCGTCACGTGTTACAAGCAGCAAGGCTAGGTTAGGTATTAAGAACCAGACGCAAACGGAAAGTAGGGCCAGGTAGAGCATGTTAGAATCCTTTTTGTGTTTCTGTTAAATTTTTATAACCTATCGCCAGTGCTGCCGCAAGAAATATTTAGGGTCTTTACAGACTTTACCGAATCCGACTATGCACCCGCGCCCGATTCCTTTATATACTCGCTACGCGCACGGATTGCGCCTGCGCAAACTAATGTATTTTAGGGATTGCCAGTGCGCGAATCTTCCCCCATAAGATTCTTATGCCGCCGCCCATATAGGGAAAGGGGGAATGGGTCTGGCGGGCCTGTTGCGCGCCTATATGGCCTATATACAATTTTTCCTGTCTTCGTACCGATTCAATCAAGAGTCGGTATCAACTAAGGAAATAAAAAATGGGCGAGTACAATTTTGAATGGTTCGAGATAGAGTTCGAAAATACGAATACGAACTGCCGTACAACTATCTATAGCGAATCTCTTGCGGATGCTTGCGCACAATTCGAGTCCTCTGTCGGCAAGATTGGTGAGGTAGCAGACGGATGTGAAATAGAGATAACATCAATAGTATTTGCTAGGCCGTTGGAATGTTAGTCACGTTTCTAGTGACCTGTTTTATGGGTATTTGCCCTAATAAGGATAAAAACAATGTTTACAGTATCAATCAAAATTGGCGCTTGCTACCATGCGCATGCATCTAACGTATCAAAAGCCCTTGCAATCAAAGAGTCGGTTGAACTAAGCCGTAAGATTGTGAACTGGAAAGAGGGTGCAAACCCAAGATTCACAATCACTTATCCGAACGGTAAATCATACGGCAGGAACGTCCTTTGCTAGTCGCGTTTTTAGTGACTTGCTTTATGGTCATTGCCCTTATTATTATAATTCAACCCTGATAAAGGTGTGACGATATGAAAAGTATCACAAAACGGCTACTGAGACTTGGTTACACCCACGTCTCAGACTCATTGTCGAAAATGGATAACAGGCATTCGATATATGCAAATGGCATGTCCGGATATGCCATAGACCGGATGGACGCCAAAGAAGCTGCCGAGTTTTGCAACAGAGAAGAAATGTCAGACAAAGGAAACACAATATGAAAAACGCTAACACAGTGAACACCTACGGAATCGCCGTCATTTTAGAGCACGGACTGAATCGGATTGATTTGCCGCCGATGACGTTGAAACAAGCGGAATTCAACGCGAGTAAAATGCGCATTTTATCACCTGCCGCGAGTATCTGCACAATCAATCTGGAAAGCTTTTAATCATGATGCACCTATATACAGAAGCGAAACTAATCGCAAAAGAGGCATTGGAAGAATCCGAGGGGTGTTTCGAAACTGCCCGCGATTACATTCATCAAACTTGCGACGGGTATGAAGATGTAATCTACTACCATAAAGCAATTCAATTTTGCGCTGATCAAAATACTGACGATGGTGAGGAATGGCTTGAGGGTTGCGGGGGTATTGCACAAGAAGGCGACACATTCGGATCAATAGCCTGCCGGATTGCTTATGCGACGTTGTATTGCGCCGCTTGTGAGGCATTGGATGAACTGGAAAGCGAAGGAGTAGAATAGAGATGAACGATAAAATTGGCGGATATATCAATATTATAAACGAACGTTGGGCGTATTATGGCCATACTAACAAACAGCCGTTGACTCGGTCAGAGGTTGAATTTTGTATCGGCGTCGGTATAGACTTGGACCAGCTTTATGACATAGCATGTGATGTAAACGCAGGTTTCACAATTCAGGAGTCAATCAGGGCTGGGGTGGAATCGTGAAACTTGAAACTATATACGAAGATCAAAACTACCTCGTGGAATGGTATGGATATAACGGCGGAATCTTGTCTATAGAAGACCATACAACGGGCAAGAATTGCTTTGTAGGTATCAGGCGTATTTCTACAGGCAGAGATATATCAATATCGGAGTTTAAGAGCTCTATAAAGTCGCATGGTATTGTAAGGGCAGTCGCTACTTTCCAGAAAATAGCCGCGACTTCTTACTAATCAATTCACAACAAATAAGGAATCTATATAATGACAATCGATTGCTGCCCAAAATGCGGGTTTGATCTTCAGGCAAGCGCACTACTTAAGGTGCGTCTGAACAAAGCTGGGGTAGATCCCGCTACATTGCCAGAACATCTGTCCGGCATGTTCTCGGACTTAGACGTTCTTGAGCAGCTTGGCTATGCAAATAGGCTACCCTCTGGCTGGTATATCCCTACAAATAAGTACAAGGATTATAGACTATGAAACTCTACAGTGTAACGGTAGAGGGTGTTCACCCCTTGCAATGCGTGGTTGTGTGGGATGTGAAGGCAAATGCTCAGGCACTAGCGGACCATCTAAACGCGACTGTTAGAAACGTTGTGACGGTCAGGGAAGTAGGTGAATTTTTCCCGCCTGACATGACAAATGCGGACCCCGCTTGGTTGAAAGCTACTGACGCGTACTTGGACAGCAAGCGGACAAGGGGGGCAATGTAAGGAGGCACAGGTGGGTGGCTCTAGTGTTCAAGCTAGGGCTACCGCCTACCGGTTCTACTTGCACTGTGCGGGCCTTATACTGTGGTTGTGACCTTATGTTATAATCTAACAAACACAACCGTTTAGCGTTAGGCGTTAAAGCGTTACACAACGGGGTTAACCTTGAGGAGTCTTGTAACGTATTAGACTGGGGTACAATTAGGGTATCAATATGTTCCTATAAGTGTATCAATATGGTCTCATAAGTGTATGCCGAATCGCCCCCCTGCCTTAGTAAAAAACTTTTGTCAACCCCTATCTTCATATCATCACGAATTATTACAGTAGTGTAACGAATCATCACATTAGTCCTGTCAAGCGTTATTTTCCATTGACGGGACCCCCGAATCGTCTATAATAAAACATGGGACCCTAGTGGAAACTGGGGTGATTCGGGGGCGGAGCCCTTATGCACCTACAAATCCAAAACAAGAAAAAACTATTTGGGCAAAGTGTTATACTATAACAAGTAGTGAACACACCCTACAGACAAAGTGTTGCACAAATGACACACTAAGGTTTTACCACCAAGGTTAAGAACAAATATATTTACGGTCAGGTACGATTATTACATAGTGTTGCATAAATGACACACGGTATTACTATCGTTAAGACCTAGTAGTTCTTCCCTACGTTCAGACAACACGTCAAGGTTTCATACCTAAATACAGGACTTCGGCTACCCACAACAGAATCACAACAATAAAAGATTAAGTTTATGTGTATAGTTATCAACTACTTGTAAGTTTATCTAAGTTTATCTCATTTAGTTTGTTACAAACACTACTTATGTGGCCCTATCTATAAGTAAGGGGTAAGGGGTTAACTTAAGTACCTACTAAAGTTCAACTGATAGTTTTACAACTACTAGATATTATTACTTAGTAGTTAAGACTATAGTATGAACTTTAGTACAGGTTCTAGTTAATCAATCTAGTAGTTGTTATAACTAGTAGTTAAACTTAAGTAAGGAACTTAAGTACAGCCCAAAGAGATACTTGACTGCTAACCAGAATACGAACAATTATCGTTTCATTACTTATTGTTGTGATTCTGCTGATAGGCAGTTAAGTTAGAACTAAGAACTTTAGTCACATCTCCATTTCGACTACCCACATAGGTTAAATCTTATTGTTGTGAATACTAAGTGAGTGTTCGCACTGCTTACATGAATGAAATGAATACCGTGATCTATAGTTTGAACTTTAGTTAGAGGATCAGTAATGGCTGAGAAGATACCCCACTGCAATAAGATCGAGAAGCATATCCTAGAGTGCATCCGTGGTGGTGTAACAGTCAAGCAGACCCTAGCTTCTATCCAGCGTCTACCTAATGCCCCTAGTGCCATGGCTACCCTGTACAAGACGTATGGTGTGGCTATGGAGGCTGAGAGGGCTAGGCTAAGTGGTGCAGTAGGTAAGCGGGTAATTGACCATGCTTTGGTTGGTCCTATGGAAGATAAGTCTACCCAGTGGGCAGCAGAGCTTTTCCTTCGGTCTAAGGCAGGTTGGTCCCCCTCTAACACCAATGTCGAAGTCGAGCAGGACATGGACCCTGAGACTGACCTAAGTGCTGCTGATGAGTTTATGGCACTGTTGGGCATCAAGGCGGAAGATACTACTAAAGATTAACTACGTTGGTATGGTGTATCGGTAACACGCGGGTCTCCAAAACCCTAGAGCTAGGTTCGATTCCTAGTACCTCCGCCAAATAACTAATTTATGTGTGCAAGTGGTCATAGTCGGATAGGGTATCCGAAAGCGTAGCAAAACAAAAACCCAATGCCAGTGACGTAATGGGCAAGTAATGGTACACATATTTACTATACTGGGGGTGCGGCGCAGGTGGTGAGGCGCGGCTGGCTGTAAACAAGTTTGTAAAGTGTGTTGGTTCGAACCCATCCACCCCCCACCAGATTGTTGTGGCCACCTAATAAGAAGTAAGTAACCCCCCTAGAATGACACATAGCCAGATAAGAGAAAGAGCTTTCACCTCTGCTATGCTGAGGGAGCTAAGTCCGGCTAAGGTCAAAGAAGCTATCACTGCTCTAGGTCCAGTCCGGCTAGAAGAACTAAAGTACGACTGGAACTTCTGGGCCAGAGACAACCAACTAGAGCCTTCTGGTAAAGACTGGAACACTTGGTTCATAAATGCAGGCCGTGGCTTTGGTAAGACTAGGTCTGGTGTTGAGTGGTGCAGAGCGCAGGTTAAAGCGGGACACAAGCGTGGGGCTGCTATAGCATCTACTAACTCCGATATTGAACGTGTTATGGTCAAAGGTGAGAGTGGCTTCCTTAACAACTGCTATAAGGGTGACAGAAACGATAAAGGCAAGTTGATAGGGATGCCTCTTTGGTCCCCGACTAAAAGGCTTTTAAGTTGGCACGAGAACGGCGACCACTCTGCAAGAGAAATCTCTCGTATTGAGTGTTACTCGGCAGAAGAACCTGAGCGCCTTCGTGGACCACAGTTCTCCTTTTCTTGGGCGGATGAGTTAGCAGCTTGGAACAAGGACCAAGATACTTGGGACATGCTACAGTTTTGTCTCCGTTTAGGTAAGCACCCCCGTATTTGTGTTACTACAACACCTAAGCCCACTAAACTTATTCGTAAGCTACTTAAAGACCCTAAGACTATTATTACTACAGGGTCTACCTTCGATAATGCTGCTAACCTAGCAGATACCTACCTACAGGCTGTAAAAGATCAGTATGAGGGTAGGCGCCTTGGCCGACAAGAACTCTATGCAGAGATACTTGAGGAAGCTGAAGGCGCACTTTGGACAGTGGATACTATTGAGGACTGTAAGGTCACTCGTAGTGAAGTCCCCAACCTAAACCGTATTGTTGTGGCTATTGACCCTGCCGTGACTGCAAACAAAGAATCTGATATGACTGGTATTGTTGTGTCTGGTGTAGATGTAAATGGTCATGGTTATGTCTTAGGTGATTATACACTTAAAGGTTCTCCTCAACAATGGGCTTCCAAGGCTATTGAGCTTTATCATAAGTTTGATGCTGATAGGATCATCGCGGAAGTCAATCAGGGTGGTGACATGGTTAAGACCACTATCCACGGTATTGATGATACGATCCCGTACAAGGCCGTTAGAGCCTCTCGTGGTAAGTATGCTAGGGCAGAGCCTATCTCGGCCATGTACGAACGTGGTTTGATCCATCACGTCAAAGATACTCTTGACCCTGAAGCATCACTTGGTGAACTAGAAACACAGATGACAACTTGGGAGCCTTTGGGTTCTATCGGTTCCCCTGACCGCCTAGATGCTCTTGTATGGAGTATGACCGAGTTAATGCTTAATGGTGTACAACGCCCACAACTACAGATTGTTTACGCCTCAGCAAGAGGTAAATAAAGAGGCTATCAATGGCAACCCAAGAGAAACTTACTCAATCCACTGCGACTAAGACTCTTGGCGCTCATGGCGCTAGTATTCGTAATGGTACTATCCGTGGTGAAGACTTCATCCCCAAACTTCGTGGCAACAAAGCTATTAAGAAGTATGCGGAAATGCGGGAGAACGATGCTACTATTGGTGCTGTAATGTACGCTGTAGAGCAAATCCTTCGTGATGTAAAGCTAAAGGTTAAACCTAAAGACGACTCAGATGCAGCTAAGGTAGAAGCTGAGTATGTTGAGTCTGTCCTAGAGGATATGGACCATACCCTAGACGATCACGTATCTGAGGCAATCTCTTTTCTATCATACGGGTTCTCTTGGTTTGAGGTTGTGTATAAGCGCCGTGAAGGCCCACTTACTCGCAACCCAAAGAAGCGGTCTAAATACTCGGACGGTCGCTTTGGTGTAAAGAAGTTAATTGTAAGAGCGCCTTGGACTATTAACCGTTTTGACATGGGTGGTGAGGACGGTGAGCCTAAGGAGTTGTGTGGCGTATATCAGGACACTGGTACTATTCTTGGTCGTGGTCGCTATATCCCCCTGAACAAGTCTCTCCACTACAAAACCACTGCCCTTAACGGTGATCCTGCGGGTAGGCCAGTTCTTCGTAATGCTTACACCTCTTATGAAATCCTGCAAATGGTTCAGATGAGAGAAGCTATCGGTATTGAGCGTGACCTAGTAGGTATCCCTATTATCGAGGTTCCTGCTGAGTACCTTTCCCCTGATGCAACAGAGTCACAGGTAGCTGTACGACAGTCCCTTGAAGAGATTGGTCGTGACCTTAAACAAAACGAACAGTCCTTTGTTATTCTACCCTCAGATGTTTACAATGATGCTGATGGTAAGCCTTCTAGTGTAAAGATGGTCAACATTCGCCTGATGGGTACTGACTCAGGAAGGTCTATTGATACTGGCCCTATTATCACTAGGTATCAGCACGACATTGCTAGAAGTGTACTCTCTGAGTTTATTATGCTAGGTGCTGGTCCTTCTGGGTCATATGCACTGAGCAAATCAAAGACAGACCTCTTTTTACGTGCGCTAGAGAGCTACATTCAATCTATTGTAGACGTACTCAACAAACAGCTAGTAGAGCGTCTGTGGGAGCTTAACGGCCTTGACTATGGCCTTATGCCTAAGATCGAAGCTGGTGATGTAGCCCCCCATGATCTCCGTGAACTTGGTGCTTACCTTCGCAACCTTAACGGTGCTGATATTAGCCTTGCTGACCAGACCCATATTGTTGATGCACTCCTAGAAAATGCTGAACTGCCTTCTCTTGATAAAGAGGTCTACTCTGAAAGTAGGAATAGGGCATTAGAAGCTGATAAGGCTCGAAACGGTTTCTACGATAAAGGCAACAATAAGGAAGAAGAGACTGAAGTTGATTAGGTCTAGTAAGGAAGTAATATGAAGAGTTATCTACAACTACACAACGCAGTGTTTAATCAACCTCACATGTGTACCCCAGACTACGCTGAGACTGTACTGGCTGTTCTTGCTGACCGACTTAATCTGCCAGAGGGTATGTTTGAGATTAAACAAGAGGCCACTAAGGAAAAGCTAGAGGGTATTTCCAAGGGTGTCTATACGCTTCCTATTCGGGGGTCTATGGTACACCACGGCGGTATGATGGATAGTATGTCTGGCACTATGTCATACGAGGGTATCCAAGACAAGATACAGATGGCACTAGATGACCCTACTATTAAATCTATTCTACTTGATGTTGATAGTTCTGGTGGTGCTGTAGCAGGTGCGTTTGACCTAGCTGACTTCATTGCACAAGCTAAAGAGGTTAAGCCAATCTATGCGCTTGCTCGTGATAGTATGTGTTCTGCGGCTTACCTCATTTCCGCTGCTGCCACTAAGGTATATGCAACACAGACCTCACAGGTAGGCTCTATTGGTGTTGTGGCTATGCACGTAGACCAGTCTGAGCGTAATGCTAAAGAGGGCATTAAACCTACCTTTATTCAGGCTGGTTCTTATAAGACAGCAGGTAATGGACACACTGCCCTAGAGGGTGAAGCCCTTAGCTACTTGCAAGAGTCTGTTAATGACTCGTATGATATGTTTGTTAGTGCCGTGGCTACTGCCAGAGGTATTGACCCACAAGCAATCCGTGACACAGAAGCACGGGTGTACAAAGGTAAGAAAGCTGAAGAGCTTGGCCTTGTCGATGGTGTCCGCACTTTGGGGGCAACTAGAAAAGAACTCGCGGGACTCCAAGGAGTTTACCCTAAAACACTCTATTCCACCAAAGGACCAAAGATGGAAAATGATATTGACGTAGAAAAGCTGGGGGCTGACTATCTTGTAGCCCAAGCTGATCTTGAGACTACTAAAGCTACCCTTTCTACACTGACTTCGGCTATTTCCGCTGAGGGGTACACAGTAACAGAGAATGGTATCGAAAAGGCACAACAACCAGAGATGATTGAGATTGCTGGTGTAATGACCGACAAACACTCCCTTCCTGAACATGTTGTGAAAGCCCTAGAGTCTGCTAGTGCAGATAAGGTTGAAGCAAGCCTTGCTAAAGAGGCACTTGAGAACTTCCCTAACTTCTCCGCAACACAAGGTAAACTCTTGGTTAAGATGTTGGCAGGTTTTGAGGGTGAAGAGAAGGCCGAACTTGCTGCTGCTCTAGCTTCTGTTGATAAAGCCTTTGGTGGCTTGATGGGAGAGAGTGGCTCTAGTGACGTAGATGGTGACATGGGTTCTACCTCGAAAGAGAAACTTGATGCAGCTATCTCCGAGTATGCCACTGAGCATAAAATGACTAAAGCGAAAGCCACTACTAAAGTCCTTGCGACTGCGGAAGGTGCTACTCTCTACAAGCAATCCATTAAGGAAAATAAATAATGGCTTACAACAACCTTTACAACCAAGTTAAAACTTACATTGCTGGCGCTGATCTGTCTGCTGGTCAGTATCTCTTTGTTACCTCTGATGGTGATGAAGTGTCTGTAGCTGGCAACGGTGATGCTGCAATCGGTGTTCTCCTGAACAACCCTGTGGCTGCTGACGCTGCTTCTGTAGCAACTGGTGGTGAACCTAATGTCTACGTTGGTACGGGTGGCTTGGCTATCGGTAACGAAGTTGCATCTGATGCTGACGGTAAAGCCGTAGTCGCTGCCTCAACTGATGTGATCCTTGGTGTTGCGCGCACTGCCGCTGCTGCTGGTGGCCTTGCCATGATTACATTCTACAAACCTGCTCAAGCTGTAAAAGCGTAAGGAATACTACTAATGGCATTTGATAACACCCCCCAGTCCGTCCACATCGACCAGATTCTTACCGATCTGACTTTGGACTATGTAACTGAACAGCGATATCTCGCGGATATTGTCTTCCCTGTTGTGGAAGTACAGAAGAAGTCTGATGAATACTACAAGTTTGACCCTAACGAGTCTAATCGTGAAAACCAAGACGCTGTAGGTCTGGTAGCACCTCGTACAACCCCACGTAAGTTCGACGTATCGCATGGGACTGGTAGTTACATGGCGAAGGTATATGGTACATCTTTCGATATGCTGATGGAAGCTGAAGCTAACGAAGATGAGCAACTGAAGGTTCGCCAGCGTAAAGCACGTCAAGGTGCTAACATGATGAGCCAGAAGAAGGACCGTGACTTTATTGCAACATACATGAAGACTGGTGTATGGGGTCAAGACCTTACTGGTGTAGCCTCTAGCCCGTCTACTAACCAGTTTGTACAGTGGAACAACGCAGCTTCTACTCCTATTGATAACATTCGACTGTTTAAGAAGCAGTTCAAGGTCCGTAACTACGGCTTTGAGATCAATAAGATGGTGGTCACACAGGACATTGTTGATGCCCTTATGGCTAACCCACAAGTTCTTGGTCGTATTAACGGTGGTGCTACTATCGCTAACCCTGCCTTGATTGATATGACGCTTCTTGCCAACATCTTTGGTATCGAAGAGATTATCCTTGCTGATGCAGTCACTAACGCTGCTGCTGTTGGCGCAACTGCTACACCTGCTTTCATGTTGGAGAATAAAATCCTCTTCACACATACCCCTGCTGAAGCTGGTCTGGATACTCCTGCTGCTGGTCTTACCTTTGCTTGGAACGCTGTAGAAGGTGTATCTTACGGTATCTCCGCAGAGTCCTTCACAGATGATAGCCTTCGTCGCTTCGGTATCTCTGAAGAGGTCCACATGAAGATGTCTTATGACATGCAGCTTGTCGGCGCTTCTATGGGTACTTATGTAAGTTCCGTACTGGCCTAAGCTAACTTAGGGGGTTCCTTTCATTAGGTTCCCCCTACACTCTGCAAGGTCTTTTATATAGACCCTAACCCTGACTTAAGGACTATTTATGAACCCTACAACATTTCAACATAATCGACCTGTGTTTGTAAGAGCGCAACAACCACCTTTCCGTTACGGTAATGGGACATATAACTGGGGTGAAAATGTACCTTGGGAAGAAATTGGTATTCCTGTTGCTACCGTAGACCTCTTGTTTAAGGCTGACCTCCTTTTCCACTCCGAGGAGCTAGAGAAAGAGACTAAGGTTGGTGATCGTCTATCCGAGTTGGACTGGGGTAAGATGGAAACCCTTGTGAACCTACTCAATGCCGAGGTAAAAGCTAAAACCAATAGCAAACAAGAGTATATGGATAAGCGCTGTAAGAAGTCTCGTGTTGAACACAAGCAACGTAGTCTAATCAGACAGTTCCTAAATCGAAGTGCTTGGATCACAGAGACTTTCTATGAGAAGCGTGACCGACTTATCACCAAGTAATATACTAAATAGGGGCGACCAAAATGAGCTTTAGTTACGATCCTACTGACCTCAATACTACGACTTCTTCTGGTCGCCTTAATGTTGTTAGGTTCCTTGTTGGAGACACAGATAGCAGTGACCAGCAGGTTCAGAACGAAGAGGTTGAGTTTCTCCTAGGTATTAACTCCAATGGTACATACACAACAGCCTCCGAGGTATCTGACAGTATCTCTGCTAAGTACACAAGGTTAGTCACAACACAATTAGATGGTCAACTGAAACTCGAATACGGTGATCTAGCTAGTAAGTATAAGTTGCTTGCCAATAGCCTAGAAGATAGGGCTAAGAAAGACAATTCATCTTACAGTATTGTTGCGGGTGGTTATAAACGTACAGATATGACTATCGGGTACAATTCACCTAATCGTGTACAACCCCGTATCACTAGGGATGGTTTCCGTAATCGACCTTACACAGAGTCGCATGTAGATAATGATGGACTATAAGGAATAACTTTATGTTAGCTGCCTATCAAGTCCAACATATGCTAAAACAGTTTGGTCGTGTATCTACCCTTAATTTTGCTGGTGCAGGTACATACGATCCTGCCACTGGCACTAATACAAAACCTGCTAACACAACACAACAAGTTAAGGCATACTTCGCTGAATACTCACTAGAGGAAGTCCAAGGTGTTACACTAGGCAGTAGGTTTGTTCTCATAGGTGCTACCGATATACTTGGCAATGCTGTAGCTAAACCCTCAGAAGACGATACTATCTCGGGACTAGATGATACCGTAGTGGTGTATAAAGTACAATCTATATATTCCGGTGAGAGTGTTGTGTGCTACCTATGTCACGCTAGAGAGTAGTGCATGAGAGTAACAAACAACTTCAAAGAAGCTAGTAAGTCGGTTAGCCTGTCTATCAGTAAGAAACTAGAAGATATTGCTGAACCAGCCGTAAGGACTTACCTTATTGACCTAGCTGAAGATGCTGTAGCTATTTCCCCCGTGTGGTCAGGTGCATATGTTAAGTCTATGTCTATAGTACCTTCTGGAAGTGGTGCTGGTCGTATGAGACAATCTAATGATGACTATATGAGTAATGACAATAGGGCCGACACTGGCGGTATTAAGCAAGAGGCTTTCTCACAACTAATGTCTGATATTAACGGGTTAAAGATCATGGAATCTAATGGCTTTGTTTTACGTAACAGGTCTAAGCACTCTGTTGCAGTAGAAAACAAGCACCATGTGTTTCAGAAACTGGGCGACAGGAGAAGGTAGTGGCAAGTATATATGACAACATTAGGTCTACACTTGAAGTGAACCTAGCCGCTGTAAATAACGTACCTCAGATCGCTTGGGAGAACGTCAAATACGTCCCTACAACAGGCACTCCCTACCTTAAGCCAGTGCTAGTCCCTACGCTAAGAGAACCCTCTGTACGGGGCTTAAATCCACAGATGCTCTATAGGGGCTTCTACACTATTACTTGCTATGTACCACAGGGTGATGGACCTTCGGTGGTAGACGATCTAGCAGACAGTATTATTGATGCCTTTGAGGCTACAACAGATATTACTGATGGCACGACAATAGTTTCTATAAGATATGCCGAGAGAGGTCTTGGTGTCGAAGATGGAGCTTTCTATGCAGTACCAGTCACTATCGGTTGGTATCACTATTCTTAATTCCTTATAGGAGAAACACAAATGCCAACTTTTGCACAAGGTTCACGCTCTAGCCTTTCTTATGTTGTTGAAGCTACCTTCGGAACTACCCCTGCTGGTAACTTCCTTAATCTACCCTTTAGTACACAGTCCCTAAACATTACCAAAGACCGACTGACAGGTACAGACATTCAAGCTGACCGTATGGCCCGTGTAGACCGTCACGGTAATCGTCAGGTAGCCGGTGATATTGTTGTGGACCTTCGTGACGGTACATACGATGCTTTCCTAGAGTCTGCAATGCTTAACACTTGGGTCACTAATGTACTCAAGGTAGGCACAACACCAAAGTATATGTCTATTGAAGATTATGCTGCTGACATCGACCAAGCCCGTCTGTTTACAGGTTGTACTGTTTCCACTATGGGTATCTCACTAGCACCTAACCAGATGGTCACAACTACCTTTGGTATGGTAGGCAAAAACATGACGATTGGTGCTACACAGAAGACACAGACAGCCTCCTCTGGTGCAGTACCATTTGATGCTTACTCCGGTGACATTGCTATCGGTAACGTGGCAAGTTCTACTGCCTCTGCTATCGTAACAGGACTAGATTTTACCCTGACTAACTCATACGCACCCACTTTTGTTATTGGTGATGATAGTGCACCTTCACTTGAGTACGGTCGTGCTGAGGTAGAGGGTACAATTACAGTTTACTTTGAAGATGCTGCACTTATCACACGCTTCCTAAACGAAGTAGAGTCAGAGCTTGAGGTATCTGTAAATGACCCCACTGGGGCTAATGCTTACACATTCCTATTCCCCCGTATCAAGATTAATGGTGCTGATGTAGGTGTAGATGGACCCACTAGCCGTATGATTACCCTTCCTTTCGTTGCGCTCTACGATACTACTGAGGGTACTAACCTCAAGATCACTCGCCCAACTTAATCACTCTGCACTTTAACATATGATACCTAAGTCATAAACTATAAGTATGACCTAAGTGTCATAAAGTAACACCTTAGCAATAAGGTTAGTGAGAGGCTCTTGGGTCGGGCTTAGGGCTTCTCACGACTATCTACTACACCCCCGACAAACAACTTAATAATACTATTAAAGGACTTCCCGAATGGACCTCAAAGACCTCACCCCAAAGACAGATGATGTTGTTGTGACACTTAATCACCCGTCTACAAGTCTACCAATCCTTAATGATGGTGACAACACACCAATGACTATTACTATGTACTCGCCTTACTCTAAGGAGTACAAAAAGGTACAACATGAGCAGATCACTAAACGTCTACAGAAGTCGCAAAAGTCTGGTAATGATGCTGTTGATTATGGTGAGTTAGAAGATGCCTCCTTGGAGATTCTAGCTAAGGTTACTAAGTCTTGGGATATTACACTTGGTGGTGAAAAGCCTAAGTTGACAGTAGCTAAGGCAAAAAGTCTATATGAAGATGTATTCTGGATTAAGACCCAAGTTGAAGAGGCAGGTACTAAGACACTGGATTTTATGAAAGCCTAACTCGTGAGTTGTGTGAATGGGCTGAACACCAGTTCAAACTAAACACACCTGATGAGGGTGGCACAACACAGAGACAACACCTCGAACAAGTCGAAAGGCAGACTGGACGTAGACCTGAAGCATTGGAACCCCCGACTAAATTCCCTATGCTTCTATCTCATGTCTGGTCTGCCTTTCTTAGTTTAAGTAATAGCAGAAGTCAAGGTTTCTCTGGACCTGCCCCTATAGGGTACGAACAAATTAAAGCGTGGAAAGAACTCACTGATACCCCTATTGCTAACTGGGAGGTAGAAGCTATTGTAAAGATAGACAGGGTTTATATGGGGGTAGCTAATGGCTGATCTTGCGATTGTAATTGATACTAGCTCTATAGCAGATGCTAAGAAAAAGGTTGCTGCCTTTCAAGCTCAACTTGGTAACAACAAGTCTGTACTAGGGTTAACCAGTGCGCTTGGTACTGTAGAGAGTGGCGTAAAGCAACTTGTAGCTGCACAAGCTAAGGGACAGATTAGTTCACGTACTTACCAGCAGGGTCTACTAGAACAGAAGAGGGCTTTAATGGCTCTTGGTCTGTCATCTCAGTTAGCTAGTGCCAGAGTACAACAACTTGCTAATGAGTTGCGTAACCAATCTGCTGCTAAGGCTGCTGCTGCTGCACTAGAGCAAGCCGCAAGGGCAAGTAAGGCATTAGCAGACCGTCAGAGAGAGCTTCGTATGAGGTTCCAAGAGGGTTATGCAAACTTCGCTATGCAACGTGAGGCTATGCGTAGTCTACGTGAGGCATACCGCTCTGGTATCATTACTATTGAACAATACAGGGCGCAACTAGAGCGACTTCGACTCGTAAACAACGGTAACATTAGGGGTACTAATAACCTTGGTGTTATGATGCAACAGACAGGTTATCAGGTTGGTGACTTTGCGGTTCAAGTTCAGTCTGGTGCTAACGTAATGGTTGCGTTTGGTCAACAGGCTACACAGTTAGTTGGTGCGTTGTACCTTCTTCCACCTGCTGTCCTTGCTACTCAGGTACCCATACTTGGACTCACTGTCTCTGTGACAGCACTTATTGCAGCTTTCAGTATCATTATACCTATCTCAACTGCTATTGCAGGTTCTTTACTTAGGGCCAGAAAAGCTGCTAAAGAGGCTTCTGAACCTGTACAGACTTTAGAAACTCGTGTTAAAGCCCTAACAGACTCCTTAAAAGAGTTTGAACGTACTAAAAAGGCTATCTCTCTTGGTATTACACCCGACGAGCTTACAAGTTCAGAGTCTCTGGACAAGGCAAGAAATAACCTAGAGTCTTTTAGGAAAGCACGTGATGAGCTGTTATCTGGCAGCAACATTAACTCAAACAAGGGTATGAGAATACTAGGTGAGGGCCTTTTTGGTGGGGGCGAAGCATCACAAAAGTCTATAGATAAGACTTTTGATTCATTTCTTGCCGCTATAGGTACTGTATTTAAATTAGAAGATAAACTTGCTAGTGAACAGAAGGACAACTTTAACGAACGTGATAGCTACCTACAACAAGAGATAGCTATGCAAAAGGCTATCCAGAGTTCTGGGGAGAACAGCTCAGAGGTTAGGTCTCTTGCACTTGCTCAAGATGTTAGTAACATGGAAAAGGCTGTTAATGCACAGGTTCTTCTTGGCGAACTAAGTGGACCCTACGGAGAACAACTAAAAGCTAGAAATGCGTTGTTACTAAGGCTTGGTTTTAGTATCGAAGACGCTAGAATTAAAACAGAATCTTTGTTAGAGGCTGAGCTTAAACGCACTGAGTCAATCCAACGCTTCTACGACCTACAACAAAAGACTACAGAAGAGACTTCCGCAACTCTTTCTGGTGTTAACGCTATTAAAGATGCTGTAGCAGCTACCACTAAAACACTAGAGAACAGACTCGAAATATCCAAGTTAACGCTACAGTTCGGTAAAGATTCCGAAGAAGTTGCTAATAAAGAAGCTGACATTGCTAGGGCTGCCTTCAAGTTGGCGCTGGAAGACAACAAGATTAAGGGTAATAACTTAATTGCAGCAATGAGGTTGTACGATGCTGCTGTACTTAACGAAAAGGCTATAGCTGCGGCTGCGGCTGAGTCTAAGGAACTAGAAGGTGGTCTAAAGGGTGCTGCTGCTGCAATGCAATCCCTTGTTGGTTTTGGGCAAGGTCTAGAAAAGGCACTTGCTGTTGCTGTAGCCCAGTCAAAAGCTATAAAAGACAATGTTAGCACTGCCAACGCTGGTACTATTGCTGGTATGAGGGTTGATCTACAAGATAAAACTAACAACGCACTTGGACAGGAAGGTGCTGACCCCCTT
>Ga0222649_1000078_pt1 | contig 38843 bp, 47 predicted proteins | sample AntAcemetagen337_FD_179865 | JGI IMG/M metagenome (GOLD analysis project Ga0222649, IMG submission 179865) | Saline water microbial communities from Ace Lake, Antarctica - #337 | ecosystem: Environmental > Aquatic > Non-marine Saline and Alkaline > Saline | place: Antarctica: Ace Lake... | reverse complement strand
CGCGCGTATATATACATGACCAGTGCCAGAAATGGGGAAATAACGTTCTGTTAACCACATCATGACCGGGCGGATCGTCCAAACCCTTGCTGAACTAGTTATTCAGGGTGCTACAGCCAACTAGTTATTCAAGAGGTGGTACAGATTGTACCCTTATGCCAACTAAATTGTACCATTATGTCGATTTAGGGTTGACATAGAATGTCACTTATGGTATAATATACTTATAGAAAGACTTAGAGATATAGAACTTATTAGTTAATATAAAATAAGTACTTAAACTTATAGTATTACTTAAAGTATGACTTAAAGTACCGTAAGTAGACCATTAAGCACCCAAAGTGGGCTTAAGGTTCTATCTTTTGGGCACTAATCTGCGCAACTTAGTTAATTTGTTTTGCATCTTAAGTGAAGGTGGAGACTGAGCTCACCCTTAGAATGACTTTAAGTACTGGCTTAACTCCTATAATCAATAAAATTGAAGGCAAGTTCAACTTAAGGGTTGACTTGTCTAAAGTGCTGTGTTATAACTGATACCAACAAGAGGCTAACAATGGAACGCAACCGAGATAACCCATATTCAGGGGATGACATACTAGGGAAGGTCTTTAAGGCTCTCGCTAGTGATGACGTACAGGCTCTGCGGTCTACCCATATCCCTCGAAGTGAAGTATACTACATCAGAGAGAAGTACTTCCAAGATACCGGACATTGGGTTGAACTCGATCGGATGGAACGGGCCATGTACTTGGAGGGAATGATCCCAGCTCGTGATTGTAACGAACCAAACCTTAAGAGGGACTGGGAGTGACAGAGATGGAACAGATTATAGCGATGCTTAAGAAGATTCTGGAGTACCTCTCCGCTGAATCTAAGGAGACCCCAGAGGAACATAAGTTCGGTCCTGCCTACTCCATGGCTCAGGCACTAAAGCCTAGTGATGTGGAGTTGATTAAGGAGTCCGAGGGTCTGCGTCTTAAGGCTTACCTCCCAACTAAGAATGATGTGTGGACTATCGGATGGGGCCATACCCAAGGTGTCTTCCCCGGTCAAGTAATCTCTAGAGAAGAAGCTACAGAGTTTCTGTATGCTGACCTAGCGTGGGTCCAGAAGGCTCTCAACCGTTACGTTGAAGTTCCCTTGACTCAGAACATGTACGACGCCCTCACGTCCTTTATCTTTAACCTTGGTGAGACTAACTTCCGTACTTCTACCCTACTTAAGAAGTTGAATGGTAAAGATTATAAGGGAGCCGCTAACGAGCTTCCTAGATGGAACAAGCAGAAGGGTAAGCCTCTGACTGGCTTGACTATCCGCCGCGCTAAAGAGCGTGATCTATTTTTAAAGGGTATGTGATTGTTATGTCAGAAGACGACTTGGCCAACCGGCTTAGACTGCTGGAAGTAGAGAACGCACTATTGCGTCAACAAGTACAACAGCTAGTTGATAAAGTAGATAATCTTAATAGCGGCATAGGTCGCGGTCTCTGGATTCTTGGCGGTGGTTTTATAATGGCTTTTGCTACTTGGCTTATTGGCGGTGGGCTATCTCAATGATGAGTAAGTTCAAAGGTTGGAAGACCATAATTTTCAATATCTTGGCAGCTCTAGTACCTCTGCTTGAGATGAGTGAGATACTCCCATTCATCCCTGAGGATTACATAACCCTCTACATGCTAGCCGTAGCTATGGGTAACATGTACCTCCGTTCAATTACTACCACCCCAGTGGGAACTAAGTAATGTTTGGTATGCTCCTCGCTATCATCAAGCCCCTCTCAGCAGTAGCCATTGATTTGGTATCTGCTAAAGGTAGGCTTTTAGATGCAGCTACTGAGAAGGGGCGTATCCAAGCTGAGGTAGAGATTCAACAGTTAGAAGGACGTCAAGCTGTCCTCATTGCTGAGCAGGGGTCGAGGCTTACCAGCTGGATTCGTCCAGCCTTTGCCTTCCCTTTCATTATTTATAATTTCAAAGTTGTAGTGTGGGACAAGGTGCTAGGACTCGGTGTTACTGATGACCTTTCAGCCTCGTACTGGCAACTACAAATCATCATCTTCGGTGCGTACTTCCTAACTCGTGCGTACGAGAAGAGAACCAAGTAAGGACTAAAGCTATGCCTTCCTCTCCCGGCTATAAGCGAGACTACAAGCGTGAGCGTGAGCTTCAATCAACTCCTAGTGAGCTTAAGAAGAATGCCTCCCGTAAGGCAGCTCGTCGTAAGCTAGAGAAGGTTGGGGTGGTTAAGAAGGGTGATGGTAAAGATGTAGATCATAAGAACCGTAATCCCCTGTCTAACGGCAAGAATAACCTTCGTGCTGTTCCTAAGGCTACTAACCGTAGTTTCTCTCGTAAAACAAATGCTGCCAAGTATGGCAATGGAAAGAGAAAGTAATTATCATGATGGATCGTAAAGCACCGGCAATGCCAGTTAAGGCAAACGCTAAAGCTAAGAAGCCGATGGCCCCTAAAGCCCTAGGTATGAACAGCAAGAACCCAATGCCAGCTATGATGTCTAAGGGTGGCATGGCTAAAGCAGGTTACGCTAAAGGTGGGGCGGCTAAGAAGCCAGCAGCTATGGCTAAAGGCGGTATGGCTAAGAAAGGTAAGAAGTAATGACTAAGAAGAGAGAACTGACAGAAATGCAACAGAAGTTCCTTGATGTTCTCTTCGGTGAGGAGGCCAAGGGTGATCCCGTTGCGGCTAAGAAACTGGCTGGGTATACCGAAGGTATGCCTACCTCCCGCCTAACTGCTTCACTCCAAGATGAAATCTATGAGCTGACTAAGAAGTTCATTGCTCAGAGTTCTACCAAGGCTGCTTATACGATGTATACTGCTATGGGCTCAGAGATCATGATGGGTGCTAAGGAGCGTATGGCTGCAGCTAAAGATATTATGGATCGTGCTGGCTTGGCTAAGACTGAGCGTGTAGAGATTGTGGCAGACCAAGCTTTGTTTATTCTCCCGGCTAAGCGTAGTCAGGACAATGATGATGGCTGAGAAAGACTCAAGACTGACTCGTGCAGGCGTATCTGGTTTCAACAAGCCTAAGCGTACCCCTGATCATCCTAAGAAGTCCCACGTTGTTGTAGCCAAAGAGGGTGATACTATTAAAACCATCCGCTTTGGTGAGCAAGGTGCTAGCACAGCAGGTAAACCTAAGGCAGGTGAATCTGATAAGATGAAGAAGAAGAGAGCTTCCTTTAAAGCCCGTCATGGCAAGAACATTGCTAAGGGCAAGATGTCCGCTGCATACTGGGCAGATAAAAGTAAATGGTGATGGTCCCTAAGAAGAAATCAACAGTTAACGCAGCCGGTAACTACACCAAGCCTACAATGCGTAAGAACCTAGTAGCTTCTATTAAAGCAGGCTCTAAAGGTGGCAGTGCTGGTCAGTGGTCTGCCCGTAAGGCTCAGATGGTAGCTAAACAATACAAAGCAAAAGGTGGAGGATACAAGTAATGAAAGGTGTAAATCATTACCTTCGAGACGGTACGCTCCATACAGGGAAGACCCATAAGCACAAAGACGGAAGTCTTATGACTGGAGCTACAATGTCTAAGACCTCTCAGAAGTTGTTTCACTACAAAGATTTAAGTAAAACTGCAAAGGCTAAAGCTGATGGCACTGTCAAAAAGTCAAAGAAGTCTTAAGAAGTGGACTGGTGAAGAGTGGGGTACCAAGAGTGGTAAGAACTCAACTCAAGGTAAGAAAGCTACAGGTGAGCGATACCTGCCTAAGAAAGCCATAGCCTCTCTGACTAAAGAGGAGTACAGTAAGACTTCTTCTGCTAAACGTAAAGGCACTAAGGCTGGTAAGCAATACGTTGCTCAACCTAAGAAGATAGCTAAGAAGACAGCCAGTAAACGCTGATACAAATTAGTACTTGACAACAATAAAGTAGTATGATATAAGATGGCAAGAGTTCAAAGACCTAAGTTTAAGACTGACCCAACCAACCAGACTTGGTTTCTCCCTAAGGCAATCGAGGGTGAGTGGTACCCTGTTGTACGGGTGGGTCGTCATGTACCCTTCGGCTATGAGCAAGACCCTGACGATGATATGATACTTCTTCCTATTCAATCTGAACTAGAGTTACTGGAACAAGCCAAGAAGTACTTAGCTGAATACAGTCTACGACTAGTAGCTCAGTGGTTATCCCAAGCGTCCGGTAGGTATATTTCACATGTAGGATTGATCAAGCGTGTCAACATCGAGAAAACCCGCAACCAAGCAGCCGACGCCCATAGAGTCTATGCCCGGCGCTGTAAAGAAGCCTCGGAAAAGGCACTTAAGCTCGAAGAGCAAAGAATCGGCGGTAGACGTACAAGAGCAGGCAGCGACAAGGAAGACAGTTCCAGCTCAGGCTCTACCACCTGAAGTAGACTTCGAGAAGGCTCGTAGTGTTATCTTCCAAGCCAACCCCGGACCCCAAGAGGACTTCCTAGCTTCTAGTGAGCAGGAGGTTCTCTTTGGTGGTGCAGCTGGCGGTGGTAAGTCCTTCGCTATGGTAGCCGACCCAGTTCGTAACTTCAACAACCCCCATTCTCAAGCTCTACTAGTCCGACGGTCAACTGAAGAACTACGTGAGCTTATCTCGGTATCTAAGAAGCTTTACCCTGCAGCTATCCCCGGTATCAAGTTCCTCGAACGAGACAAGACTTGGATTACCCCACGAGGTGCTACCCTCTGGATGAGTTACCTTGAGCGCGACGATGACGTTATGCGCTACCAAGGACAGGCCTTTGACTGGATCGGATTTGACGAGCTTACCCAGTGGCCTACTGACTATGCTTGGAACTACATGCGTTCCCGTCTGCGTAGCACTAGTGGCGCTGGACTGCCCCTCTCGATGAGAGCTACGACTAACCCCGGTGGTCCCGGCCACCATTGGGTTAAGAAGACATTCATTGACCCGTCTCCACCTAACAAGAGCTTTGACGCTAAGAATGAGGTTGGTGAAACGATCCGGTTCCCTAAGGGCCATGTTAAAGAGGGACAACCTCTGTTTAAGCGTAGGTTTATCCCAGCTAACTTGTTTGATAATCCGTACTTAGCCGAAGATGGTATGTACGAAGCTAACCTGCTCTCCCTACCTGAGCATCAACGTCGCCAACTCCTTGAGGGTGATTGGAGCATCTCGGAAGGTTCTGCATTCCCTGAGTTCAATCCCCGTATTCATGTAGTTAAACCTTTTGACATACCTTCAGATTGGGCTAAGTTTCGTGCTTGTGACTATGGATACGGTTCTACTACTGCAGTACTTTGGATTGCGGTATCACCTGACGAACAACTTGTGGTATACCGAGAACTGTACTGTTCTAAAGTAACAGCAGTTGACTTGGCTGATATGATATTAGAGTCTGAAAGAGGTGAGCGTATTCGTTACGGTGTCCTCGACAGTTCCCTTTGGCATAACCGAGGTGATCGTGGACCAGCCCTAGCTGAGCAGATGATTGCTAAGGGTTGCCGGTGGCGTCCGTCTGATCGCTCTAAAGGTTCCCGTATAGCAGGTAAGAACGAAGTACACCGGCGTCTACAGGTCGATGACTTTACTGAGGAACCTCGCCTAATCTTCTTCGACACTTGTCGTAACCTTATCACCGAGATACCGGCCCTACCCCTAGACAAGAACAACTTAGACGATGTGGACACCAAGAGCCCTATTGACCACGGTTACGACGCCCTACGCTACGGACTTATGACTAGACCTCGCAGCAGTATATGGGACTACGACCCTAATAATCAACGTACAGGCTTCCAAGCCGCTGATAGTGTCTTCGGATATTAAAACTAACTAGGAATAGACATGGATAACTTCGAAGACGAGAACACAGAGATTGACCGTAACATGGAAGAGTCAGACTCTACCTTTGTCGGGGATATGAAAGAAGATGAAACTACCGACAAGCCTGTTGGCACTATCGTAGCTTTTGTTGAGAATAAGTTCAATCGTGCTGAGACGGCTCGTATGGGTGATGAGGTTCGTTGGATTACAGCCTACCGTAACTACCGGGGCATCTATGGCTCTGACGTTAAGTTTACTGATACAGAGAAGTCTCGTGTCTTTGTTAAGGTTACTAAAACCAAAGTACTAGCAGCTTATGGCCAGTTGGTCGAAGTCTTGTTTGGTAATAATAAGTTCCCTATCTCTATCGAACCCTCTAAGCTACCTGACGGTATTGCTGAGTCTGTTCACTTTGATACTGACCCTGCAGCTCAAGCCGCTGGTGCAGCCTCCGCTGGCCCTGAGTCTGGTCCTACTGCAGAGGACATGAAGCTCCGTCCCGGTGAGACCATGCCTGACTTCCGTGAACGCCTTGGTGCCTTCAAGAAGAAGCTTGAGCCTGTCATGGACAAGCTTAAGGAAGGTGAAGGCCATACGCCTACTTCCGTTACGTTCCATCCTGCTCATGTAGCAGCTAAGAAGATGGAGAAGAAGATTCATGATCAACTAGACTCGTCTAATGCTTCTAAGAAGATGCGTACAGCAGCCTTTGAATGTGCTCTATTTGGTACAGGTATCATGAAAGGCCCATTCGCAGTAAATAAAGAGTATCCTCACTGGGATGAAGAAGGTGCTTACAAGCCTCGTATTAAGACCCTCCCATCTATTGATGCAGTATCTATCTGGAACTTCTACCCTGACCCAGATGCCAACAACATGGATGAAGCTGAGCATTGCATTCAGCGTCACAAGTTGTCCCGTTCGCAAATGCGAGCTCTTAAGAAGCGTCCCTTCTTCCGTAACAACGCCATCAACATGGCCATCAAGTATGGTGAGCAGTATACTAAGCTGTGGTGGGAGCAGGTCATGGAGGATGACTCGCAATCTACGGCTGTTGAGCGCTTCCAAGTACTAGAGTTCTGGGGTTACGTAGACCGTGAGATTCTGGAAGAGTACAAGGTTGACATCCCTAAGGAGCTTCGTAAGGCTGATGAGCTGAATGTCAACATCTGGATTTGCAATGGCGAAGTCCTTCGTCTAGTTATGAACCCATTTACTCCTCAAATCATTCCTTACTACGCAGTCCCATACGAAGTCAACCCTTACTCTTTCTTTGGTATTGGTCTGGCTGAGAACATGGACGATACGCAGACCCTAATGAACGGCTTCATGCGTATGGCAGTTGATAACGCTGCTCTGTCCGGTAACCTCCTTATTGAAGTAGACGAAGACAACTTGGTGCCGGGCCAAGACTTGACTGTGTACCCCGGTAAGGTCTTCCGCCGTAGTGGTGGTGCCCCCGGTCAAGCTATCTTCGGTACTAGCTTTCCTAACGTCTCTAACGAGAACATGCAGATGTTTGACAAGGCCCGTGTGCTAGCTGACGAGTCTACTGGTCTGCCATCCTTCTCACATGGCCAAACAGGTATTAGTGGTGTTGGTCGTACAGCGTCCGGTATCTCTATGCTCATGTCTGCAGCTAACGGCTCTGTCCGTACTGTAATTAAGAACGTGGATGACTACCTGCTTGACCCAATGGGTAAGGCTATGTTTGCCTTCAACATGCAGTTCGACCATGACCCTGAGATTAAGGGCGACCTCGAAGTTAAAGCTCGTGGTACTTCCTCTCTTATGGCTAACGAAGTACGTAGTCAGCGTCTCATGCAGTTCTTGGGTGTCGTACAGAACCCAGCCTTGGCCCCGTTTGCTAAGATGGACTACATTATTCGTCAGATCGCTGAGTCTATGGACCTTGACCCAGACAAGGTTGCTAACTCCTTAGGTGAGGCTGCTATCCAAGCAGAAGTACTCAAGAAGTTCCAAGCTGAGAACCCAGACCAAGCCCCTCAACCTCAAGCACCTCCAGGAGCCCCACAGGGAGCCCCTACAGGGGGTCCAGGAGGTTCTCCGGTACAGGGACAAGGAGCAGCCGGTCAAGGGGCTGTAGGGGTCGGCGGAGCGGCTGTGCCGGGTGAGCAAGGTTTTAGTGCTAACACTGGCGGAGGTGCGATGTAATGAAGATCAAGCTTCTGGTGAATAACAAAGATATCTGGGATGCTTACAACGACGAGCTAGACCAGATGCTTGAGACTACCCGTAAGTCCTTAGAGAAGGCAGACACTGATCTGGAAATCTATCGTTACCAAGGTGAAGTTAGAATGATCCGTAAAATGAAACAACTCCGTGATCGAGTAAATGCTAGGGATGCAGCTAATGGATGAAGAAATGATGAAGAGCATGGGCGTTGAAATGGACCCTGTATCAGGTAATGAGATTCCTCCCGGTGTGACCGCTGAGAATGTCCGTGACGACATTGATGCTAAGCTGTCTGAAGGTGAGTACGTAATGCCTGCTGACGTAGTTAAGTTCTTTGGAATGGCTCACTTTGAGAAGATGATCAAGAAAGCCAAGGAGGGTATGGCTGAGTTCGAAGAAGAAGGCCGTATTGGTGGTAAAGAAGTAGATGAGGCTATTACCGAGATAGCTGAAGAAGAAGATGATATGCTGGAGATGGCTGAGGGTGGTTACACTCTTGGTAATGACGTCATGGCTCTGGATGGCTACGCTACTGGTGGTCTTGTTGATGGTACTGATTATGACGCTATCATTGACCGTGTTAAGGCTGCAGCTGGTAAGGACCCTTCGATCGGTAACATGCTTAAGGCTAAGGGTATCTTCATCGAAGCCCCTGCCCCTAATTCTCTGGAGCAACAGTCAGCAATGATGGGCGGTGCAGTACCTACTCAAGCAGCTCCTCCTCAGCTAGAGGGTAAAGACAACGCCTCTGCCTATGCTGAAGGTGGTTTTGCTACTGGTGAATACGATCCTGCTAATTATGCTGGTTCCTTTAACCCGTACGAGTACACCCCCGGCTTCTACAAGGGTGCGGGTGGGCCCGGCCTAGGCTCTAAACCCGTTGCTCCTGTGAAATGCCCTACAGGCTTTGTGCTTGACCCGGCAACTAACACCTGTGTTCCTGCTGGTGCAACTGCTACAGCCCCTACCCAAAACGAAAGCAGAGACCGTAACCAGAATCGTGGTGAGTATTACGGTAACACCGGTCAACAGGGAGCCTCTAACACCTCTTGGATGGATAAGTATAACTACAACGACCCTGACGTACTCTACGAGCAGACCATGACCTCCCTAGGTGCTGGTTCAGGTAAAGAAGAGAACGTATCCTTAGTTGAAGGATTACTGGGTATTGGTAAAAACATTCTTGCCGGTGGTGTCATTGGTAAGTTTATGAGCTCCACTAACGTAGCACAAACAAAGGCTAACGCTCTTGCACTTAAAGACATGGGTCGTCAGGACTTAGCTGATAAGATTACTAATCAAGTTAGTGTCTACGAAAAAGATAACAAATTGACTAATATGCCTTCTATGTTCCGTGACGGTAAAGGTCTTTACGACAAACTTGCAGCTGATGGTCGTATAACCTATGTCACTAATGCGTCTAAGACGTCTACTGTAGGTAACGCTACAACACCGTCTACCACCTCTAACGATGATCGTAAGAGCCTTGTGGAGAAGACCAAAGGCACTAACGCACCTACTTCTACACCTCGTCCTGTGTCGCGTGACTCCGATAGGGATAGGAACAGCTGGGGAAGCTCAGGTGGTGTAACCTATGATAGGACTAGATCAACTAATAACTCTGGGCAGACTACAACGACGGATACAGCTAGAGGCTCGACAGCACCCAAGCAAACAGCCCGTCCTGTCGCCCGTCCAACAAAAGAAAGCTACGATCAGAAGGCTAAACGAGGTGGTGGTTACGTTAAAGGTGGCCTCGTCAAACGACCAACTAAGTAATAACCAACTAATCCTATAATAAGATCAAGGCTACTCAGCAATAGCGCTGACCCCACCATAAAGGAAATACAATGTCTAATACCCAAGCAAACCGTGGCGTAAATTACGCTAAGAAGCAGTCACGTCTGGAAGCAGATGAGAAGGAACTTGAAGCACTGATGGCTCGTCAGTCTGAAGCTAAAACTGAAGTGGACGAGGAGGAAGACAAGCCTCAAGTTACTAAGGTAGCAGAACCCGCTGATGAGCCCAAGGCCGAGAAGGAAGAGTCAAACGAAGGCTTGACTGGAGAGGAGAAGTCCTTTAAGAAGCGTTACGGTGATCTACGTCGCCACATGTCGTCTAAGGAGAAGGAGTGGGAAGAACGCTTTAAGACTCTTGAGAATAAACCAGCTGACTTCCGCGCCCCTAAGTCTGACGAAGACATTGCAGCTTGGGCTCGTCAGTACCCTGACATTGCAGCTATTGTAGAAACTATTGCAGATAAGAAGGCTAACGAACGATTCTCTGCTGCTGATGCTCGGTTCCGTGAACTGGATGAAGCTAAAGGTGAGGCAGAGCGTACTAAAGCTGAGAATACTATCCGTAAGTCTCACTCCGACTTTGATGAGCTGCGTGACGGTGATGCGTTCCACGACTGGGTTGACGAACAACCTAAGTGGGTTCAGAATGCACTCTATGAGAACGCTGATGATCCAGATAGTGTTATCCGTGTCCTTGATCTTTACAAGACTGATAATGGCCTGACCCCTTCCGCTAAGAAGGCTAAGGTTAAAGATGCTGCAGCAGCAGTTAAGACTGGTAAGAGCCGCGCTGACATCGACCCCAACGACACCTCGGGAACCTTTAGTGAGTCCCAAGTTAACAAGATGGGTGTTAAGGAGTTTGAAGAGAACTACCCTAAAATCCAAGCTGCTATGAATAGCGGTAAGTTTGTTTACGATATGACTGGTAATGCACGTTAATTAGTAAATAAGTACTTGACATACGGTAATTGGTATGTTATAACTGTAAGCATACGAGAAGGCCCCAGCAATGGATACCCCTCTTGTATGTTTACAGTAGGCCACACTAGGCCACATCTGAACACTCAAACAATCATTTAGACCTACCTGACGATGAAGGCCCTTGGGTATCTTAGCGGATAACCTCAGCACCCTTAACCATTATCAGCCTCTAATAACGATAGTTTAGGTTCTTTAATCGGGATACCAATAATGGTGTCCTTCTTATGCAAGCCAAACAATCTATGGAGGATTTATCCAATGGCTTTTCAATCCGCAGCCGGTCACGGCAACCTGCCTAATGGCAACTTTTCAAGCGTAATCTATTCTAAGAAGGTTCAGCTTGCTTTCCGCAAGAAGTCCCTGTCTACGGATATTACGAACTCTGACTTCATCGGTGAGTTGAACACTCAAGGTGATACGGTCAAGATCATCAAAGAGCCTGAGATCAGTGTTTCTAGCTACTCCCGTGGTACCCAGATCGCCGCTCAAGACCTTGATGACGAAGACTTCTCGCTGACGATCGACAAAGCTAACTACTTCGCTTTTAAGATTGACGACATTGAAGAGGCTCACAGCCACGTCAACTTCATGGACCTTGCTACCAACCGTGCGGCTTACCGCTTGGCTGACCAGCTGGATCAAGAAGTTCTGGGCTACCTGTCGGGCTACAAGCAGGCCACCCTGCATACTGCAGCTGGTACTGTCAACAACGTGGTAAACGGCACTAAAGCAGTTGAATCTGCTGGTTCCGACGAACTGCTGGCTTCGATGAAGCTGATCAAAGGTAAGTTCGGAAACATCACGACTGGTTCGGCTGGCGACCACTCGATCCCAATCGCTGCCCGGTTGCCCGGTGCGACTGCACTGCCAACCGCCTACGTCTCGCCTGTCATGTTGATCAACCGTATGGCTCGTCTTCTGGACCAGCAGAACGTTGACAAGGACGGTCGTTGGTTGGTCATCGACCCAGTTATGATGGAAATCTTGGCTGACGAAGATAGCCGCTTCTTGAATGCTGACTTCGGTGATGATGGTGCTCTGCGTAACGGTCTGGTCATCCCTAAGTGGAATGGCTTCCGCGTCTATGAGTCGAACAACCTGCCAAGCGTTGGCACGGGCCCAGCTACCACGGGTTCCGCTAACCAGAACACCGACTATGGTGTTATCGTTGCAGGTCATGACTCTGCTGTTGCTTCTGCTGAGCAGATCAACAAGACTGAGACTTACCGTGACCCTGACAGCTTTGCTGACATCGTTCGTGGTATGCACCTCTACGGTCGTAAGATTCTGCGCCCTGAGGCTCTTGTCACTGCTAAGTATAACTTGGCCTAATCGCTTGGGGTACTCTGGTTAATACTAGGGTACCCTGACTCCCTTAAGCCATAGCTTATCTTGAAAGGATTTATACAATGGCTCTCTCGCAATCTCTGAAGTTCTCGCCGATTATCGTCGAAGCTTATGTAACTCTTCCAATCGTTTCCGGTACTACCGTTGGCCCTGCTATCCCTGCTGGGTGTGTGGTTGTCTCCGCTGGTATTGAGTTTGTTACCGCTCCCGGCTCTGCTGGTACGTCCGCTACTGTTGCCGTTGGCAATGGTGTGACTGCTAACTTGGCTGCTGTGACCATGCAGGGTAAAGATGCTGGCACCATCCTCGGTGGTGTTGTCCCAGTCTTTAACGGCACTGCTGATACCATTGACGCCGTAATGGTTGTTTCCGGTTCTGGTCTGGTTGCTGCTGATGCACGCATCTGGGCTGTGGTCGTTAACGTGAACGAGTGTACTAAAGAAGCAACTGAAGTCGCCCGCGACCAACTTGCTTAATCTAACAGTTAGGCCCCTTCGGGGGCCTTTCTACCCTCACTCAATAGTAGGACTATAGAACATGCCATTTATCGCTGATGTCGTTTTTGACTCCGGTTTAACAACTCTTGATACGAACGGTACTCGGATCGATATCTGTTCTGTTGAACCTACAACTTATGCTGGTGCTACTTCAACTAGCACCCTCGGTAATGCTGCAGTTAACACTGGAGCCCCTCTTGACGGCGCTGTTGATGGTCGCCGTGTTATTGTCCCCGCAGTCACCGCAGGTACCGTAACTGGCACTGGTACTGCTGCTTTCTGGGCTTTGACTAACGGCTCTACCACCTTGTACGCTACTGGTGCTCTGTCAGCTAGCCAAGTCGTCACGTCCGGTAACACCTTCTCCTTGGACGCTATCTCTATCACTATCCGCGACGTCTAAGGCAGCCTGAGTTATGGCTGACCATGACCTAAGAGCTGGTGGCTATGCCCTCTATGGTACTGCAGTCTATGGGGCTGAACAGTACGGAGGGCATATCCGTTCTGATACAGAGGTAACTACCCCTGTCATTGCTCAGAAAACTATTAATATAGAGACTACCCCTGAACTTACTATCCCGGTTATATCAGAAGATAATGCTTTAATAGCTGAACCTAACCCTTTCTACGGCACTTCGGTGTACGGTGGCGCTTCTTACAATGGGGGCACAACCTCTTTAACTGAACTTACTATCCCGGTTATATCAGAAGATAATGCTTTAATAGCTGGACCTAACCCTTTCTACGGCACTTCGGTGTATGGTGACGCTTCTTACGGTGGGGGCATAACCTCTTTAACTGAGATCACTGCTCCTGCTCTAGGCCAAGTCCTTAATGCTCTTAGCGTTGATACTACCCCTGAACTTACAGTACCTAGTAGCTCAGCTAAGGCTATACTCCTTGCTGATGACTTAGAGGCTACTTCTGAACTTACTGTCCCGGTTATATCAGAAGATAATGCTTTAATTGCTGTAAGCCTTGAAACTAACCTAGAACTTACTGCAGCTTCTATTACTCAAGCCCATAACCTTCTGGTAGATGACCTTGAAGCAACTTCTGAACTAACTATACCTAATAGCTCAGCTAAAGCTATACTCCTTGCTGTTGACTTAGAGGCTACTTCTGAACTTACTATCCCAGTTATATCAGAAGATAATGCTTTAATAGCTGTAAGCCTTGAAACTAACCTAGAACTTACTGCAGCTTCTATTACTCAAGCCCATGACCTTCTGGTAGATGACCTTGAAGCAACTTCTGAACTAACTATACCTAATAGCTCAGCTAAAGCCCTCCTAGCAGCTGATGACTTAGAGACTACTTCTGAACTTACACTACCAATAGTTACTCAGTTAAACACCCTAAACTCCTCTAGTATTGAGGCCCTATCTGAGGTTATTCCACCTGCCTTTAGCCAACTGGCTATCCTCACAGCCGGTAGTCTTGAAGTTAACTCAGAGATAACCGTTCCTCTCGTGGTTGAGCTGCCACCACTGGGGCAAGTCTTAGAGCTTACTGCTTACGTACCAGCTGAGCCTGCTGTGGTCTATGTCGAGCACTTTAGTAGGACTGATAGTGATCGTACACTCTTAGTAGAAGCACAGAATAATACAAGGATTGCAGCGTAATGAAATGGCCTTTCAAAGACCCAGATGAAATCCAAGACTATAGTGTTGATTGGTCCCGCTTCCTAGGTACATACGTTATTGACTCTGTTAAGTGGTATGTACGTGATGCAGATGGTGTTAAGACTTGGATTCAAGCTGGCGAGACTGTAGACGGCCTTAACTTAGGTGGTGCTACTACCACAGCTACAGTAGCTACTGCTCGTTGGTCGGCAGGAACTGCTAATAAAACTTACCGCATTACCTGTTCTGTAACCTACAATACCACTCTTGTAGTTGAGCGTGTTATTCAACTCCCAGTGAAGGAACGGTAATGAACTTTCTACAACTAGTCAATGATGTTTGTGTACGAGTCAACGAGACAGAGCTGACCTCTGTTAACTTCCCCTTGGCTAAGGGCTTCTACAGTACAGCTAAGAACGCTGTCAACTCCTCTATCCGTATGATTAACCAGAACGCGTTCCAGTGGCCTTTTAACTACGTGGAGAGCGAGGACATTCTTACAGCCGGTACAATGCGTTATGAGACTCCAGCTAACGCTAAGGCAGTAGACTATAACACTTTCCGTGTCAAGCGTGACGATACCTTCGGGAACCGTACTGAGTTGCTCCGTGAGCTAGACTACGAAGAGTTTCTGAACCGTTACGCAGATGATGAGTACAATACTAGTAACACATCTATCCGAGGTATTCCTCACCGTATCGTACGGGCTCCCGGCTCTATGTTCCTAGTATACCCTTCCCCTAAGGAAGACTACACGCTTATCTACGAGTACTACTCCCTGCCAGTCGATCTTAACTTGTACTCCGATGTACCTACAACTCCAGATGCTTTCCGGCACATTATCGAAGATGGTGCCATGCACTACATCAACAACTTCCGTAATGACAACGAGTCAGCTCAGATAGCCTTAGGCAAGTTTGGCAATGGCATTAAGTCAATGCGTAGTATCTATATTAATAGAACTGAGTACGTACGTGATACGAGAACTCATGGTTCCAATGTCAAAACAAATGATCGGGTGTCTTAATGCCTACAGGTTGGGAGTCTTACCCTATTGAGTTTACAGGCGGATTGGTGACTAACCTTTCGCGCCTACAGCAGGGTATCAAGATGCCCGGTTCTGCCCGTGAGTTAGTTAACTTTGAGCCGTCCATCAAGGGCGGTTATCGTCGTATTAACGGTTATTCTAAGTATAGCCCTAACCCTGTGCCTTCCCACGGCTCCCCTCTTGTGCAGGGTAGCGGTCAGACCGGTACAACGCTCCTTCTAGCTAATACCTTTACTGAACTCACTGATGGTGATACGTTTACTATTGATGGTGTTACAGGAACCTACACGATCGACGTAGCTGGTGTTACCTTTGATAGTACCTATAACCAGAATACTATTACCTTTACCCCTGCCCTTGACTCCTCGCCAGCTGATAAAGCTGCTGTGACTATAGGTAACTTGGACAGCAATATCGAGGGGCTCCACTACTTCTACGAGAGCCTCACTGGTACTGGTGGTGTTCTTGCTCTACGGCAGGGTGTCCTGTGGTACAGTACAGGCTCCGTGTGGACAGAAGTTAATGCACCCTACTACGGACCTGTATTAGTTGCTGGAGGCTCTCAGACAGGCGTTACAGTGGCTCTGGATACCTTCTCTAGCGATACGTATGTGCCTCAGCCCGGTGACACCTTTAAGATTGCTGGTATTGAGCTAGTCTACACTGTGTTAGCTATACCTACTGTTGCCTCAGGTGCAAGTACTCTTAGCATTTACCCAGCTCTAGACTCTAGCCCAGCTGATAACGCTGTTGTCACATTCCTAGGCAAGTCGTCTACAGGTGGGACTAAGGCTAGGTTTGTTGATTTTGTATTTGACAGTACTGAGAAGACTGTTATGGTGGATGGGGTTAACTACCCTATAGCTGGTAACACAACTGTAGGTACAACTCGGTTAAATAGTACTATCGACTTAATAGGTGCAAGTACTGTTGATTCGTTTTCTAATCACCTCTTCTTTGGTGTTGGTAATAAGATAGTCTTCTCTGCTCCCTTTGACGAAACTGATTACCGTATAGCTAACGGTGCTGGTACTATTCTTGTACAAGGTAGAATAACCGGTCTTCAGAACTTTCGTGATAAACTAATTGTATTTACAGACAATAAAATATATCAAATAACTGGCTCTTCTGTAACCGACTTTAAGTTAGACGAGATCGTAGGTGAACTAGGTTGCTCTGAGCCTGACAGTATCCAAGAAGTTGGTGGCGACTTACTCTTCCTTGGTCCCGACGGTCTTCGGTTTGTAGGTGCCACTGCACGTATTGGTGACTTCAACCTATCTCTTGCTTCAGCTCCTATACAAGACAACCTGAATACGTTTAGGACTGACTACGCCAGCCTTTGCTCAGTTACTATTAGAGACAAGTCTCAGTACCGTATCTTTGGGTTTAACTCTGGGCAAGTGGGTGCAGAGGCTGTAGGCTACCTAGGTACTCAGTTTGTTGGTCAAGCCCAGTCTATGTTCCAATGGGGTAAGACAGAGGGTTTTAAAGTATACCGAGCCTCCTCTGCCCTTACTATCAACAATGAGATTATTGTATTCTCCGGTGAAACTGGTTACGTCTACCTTATGGAGTCAGGGAATACCTTCGATGATGTTAGTATACCAGCTAAGTTCTACACACCTTACATGCCTATTAATGATCCTAGGATTAGAAAGACACTCTACAAGTCCACTACATACTACGACCCTGAAGGGACTATAGAGGGTACTCTAAGCTTTACTTACGACTTTAACGCCCCTAGTAAGATTCAACCTGACTTTCAAGAACTATCTGGCGGTGGCACCTTCGCAATCTACGGTGCAGCGACCTTTGGTTCTAGTTCATTCGGCGGTGAGCCTGATACAGTGCTTACGGTTAACCCAACTGGGTCCTTCTTTACTGTATCTTTAGAGTACGACTTCAACGCAAAAGACACAATCCCATTCATCGTAGATACTGGTCTACTTGAATTCTCAATTAACGATAGGAAGTAAATCATGGGCCAAGGTTACACCCGCAACGACACCCCAAACAACATTGCTAACGGCAACGTAATTGCAGCATCTGACCTTGACGGTGAGTTTGATGCGATCGTTTCAGCATTCGTTAACACTACTGGTCATACTCACGACGGAACTGCTGCAGAGGGTGGGGCTATCTCTGCGCTCGGGCCTGTGCAAGAGTACCTAGGTGACGGTTCAGCATTCTACCCTAAGACTACCGCTGTATACACCTTAGGTAAGGCCAGCAATGTTTGGTCTAACCTGCACCTGACTACGCTTACCCTCGGCGGTACTGCTGTTACCTCTACAGCAGCTGAACTTAACTACGTAGATGGAGTTACCTCTGCTATCCAGACCCAACTGAATGGTAAGCAACCTCTTACGACTGTTCTAACCAACACTACCGCTAGTTTCTTGGTTGCAGATGAAACCAAACTAGATGCTATCGAAGCTCTAGCTGACGTGACAGATACAATTAATGTTACTTCTGCTGGTGCGTTAATGGATAGTGAGCTTACAGACCTCGCTGCTGTTAAGGCAATTAACCAAAGCTTAATAACTACCGCTAGCCCTACTTTTACGGCGATAACATCAACAAGCGATTCGACATTAAATGGTCTAACCGTTGGGCGTGGCGCAGGTAATATATCGACTAACACAGCTAGTGGCTCCCAAGCACTGAACTCCAACACTACGGGCACCAACAACGTAGCTAGTGGATTCCAAGCACTCCTCAACAACACTACTGGCAGCAACAACGTGGCTAGTGGCCGCAATGCACTATCCGGCAACACTACGGGCAGCAGCAACGTAGCTAGTGGCTCCCAAGCACTCCTCAGCAACACTACTGGCGGCAACAACGTAGCTAGTGGATTCCAAGCACTCCGCAACAACACTACTGGCTCTGACAACGCAGCTAGTGGCTACGTCGCACTACTCAACAACACTACAGGCATCAGAAACACAGCTAGTGGCTCTCAAGCACTATTCAGCAACACTATTGGCACCAACAACGTAGCTAGTGGCTACCTAGCACTATTCAGCAACACTACTGGCCTCAGAAACACAGCTAGTGGTTCCCAAGCACTATACAGCAACACTACTGGCTCCGACAACGTAGCTAGTGGCTACCTAGCACTATTCAGCAACACTGAGGGCATCAGAAACACAGCTAGTGGCTCCCAAGCACTATACAGCAACACTACTGGCCTAAGCAACACAGCAAGTGGCTACCAAACACTTTACAGCAACACTACTGGCTCCAGTAACACAGCTAGTGGATTCAACGCACTATTCAGCAACACTACAGGCAGCGGCAACACCGCGTTAAACCCCTTAAATTCCGCAGGAGCCTATGTTCCTGTTTTCAACCCCACTACTGAAGACAACCGGTTCTGTATGGGCTCAACGGGTGTCACAAATGCCTACATCCAAGTGGCATGGACCGTGGTGTCTGACGCTAGGGATAAAACTGAAATAGCGCCTGTGCCGCATGGCTTGGATTTTGTAAATGCGCTGAAGCCCACGTCGTTCCGTTACAAGATTGATCGCGATGCTACCGAAGGTCACGGCCAGACCCGCTATGGCTTTTTGGCGCAGGATATACTTGCTCTGGAAGGTGACAACCCAGTCATTATTGACAACGAGCAACCAGACAAACTTCGTATGACGGACCAATCGCTGATTGCTGTTATGGTAAATGCCATTCAGGAGCAGCAGGAGATTATCGAAAACCTTGAAACCCGCCTTTTGGCTTTGGAGACTAAATAATGGAAAATACCTCAACACAAGATCAAATCGCACAGCATTATTTAGCTATGCTGGACAGTGTATTGCTTGTCAATGTAGCTCTAGATAATCCTGCTGCATACGCCGATGATGAAACTGTTGTATCGCGCAACGTAGACCATCTAGTAGCGATGATGGAAAAGGATTTCTGGGCAGATGAAGACATGACATCTGTAAAAGCAGCAGTAGCAAGAGCGGCCACCAACCCTAGTATGGTATAAGTAGCACCTTGCACCCTCGTGAAGTGTAACTTAAAGCTATACGCTAAGAAAGTACTTGACAGGTTACTAAAACTAGTGTATAATAAGCTTAATGCTTCCCAGGGGTATATAGGTGTATGTATATGGAACTAGATAGGTATAAAGCTATAGTAGATAGTATATATCTATTAACACTAGGGGAGGTCCACTCAGGCTACACCCCTAGTGAAGTCCTATCTTACATCTCCCTCCCTATAGACTACAAGAGGTGCCAGTTGTACTACAAAGGTACGGATGTAGTAGGCTTAGTGACATGGTGCTGGTTAACCCCTGACAAAGGTACTAGGTTCTTATTAGATGAGTATACTCCTACTAAGGAGGATTACAAGCTAGAGAACCCAGATGGAGACTACCAACTGTGGGGCGTTGAGTTCATAACCCCCTACGGTCATGCTTTACAAGTCATGCGTCATATACGTGAATTATATAAAGAACTATATGGAACCACCACTAAGGTCCACTTTCGTCGGTTCTCAGATAGACATAAACTACATAAGAGGACTTTCTAATGAGCTATAATCCTTTCATGCCGGACCTATCCTTTAACCGGGGTGTGGTGTTTGGTGGCGGTGGTAGTGGAGGTGGTGGACCTACTGCTGCTCAACAAGCTGCTACAAAGGCTGCTGCTAAGTCAAAAGCTGCTGCTAAAGCTAAAGCCGATGCTGCTGCTAAAGCTAAAGCCGATGCTGCTGCTAAGGCAAAAGCTGATGCTGCTGCTAAGGCAAAAGCTGATGCTGCTGCTAAGGCAAAAGCTGATGCTGCTGCTAAGGCAAAAGCTGAATCTGATGCTGCTATTGCTGCAGCTAAGACTAATGCTAATAATGCGGGCAAGCTACAAGAACAGGTCTTAGCTGATCCATCTTCTATGGTGACTGAGTCTGAAGTAACTCAGATTAACCCTAACGCAGCTGGTACTAGCATTGCACCCACTACTGGTCAGGTGACTGGCGCTGCACCCCAGATAGACGATCCTGCTGCTCTCTCCGCTGCTATCGTTACTCCTGAAACAGTTATTAATAAAGTAAAAGGTATTACAAACGCTACTCAGGCTGTACAAGGTGAAGTCTCAGCTGATGCTACCGTACTGGCTGCCCAAGGTTCTTTGTCACCCAAGGCGATGGCTACTGCTGCTGGTTTTGACTCCAAGTACCTGCAAGAAGTACAAGCAGGTACTCGCACAGTGTCACCTGAAGAGTTGACTACGTTTGCTAAAGCTAACAACATCCCACAGGCTGAAGCAGCTCAAATGTTGAGTGAGTATCAGGACGTAACTGCTGCTAAGTTTGAAGGTGATACACCTGAAGCTGAGGCACAGGACACCTACACTCTCACACCTACCCAGATTGCAGAACAACAAGCAACGACAGTACAAGACGCTGCTAAGGCTTCTGAGTACCCTACTGCTGAAGCTGCTCAGTCTGACTGGCAGTCAACTATTGAAGCTGCACAAGGTTCTGTTGGGGCCAACGAACTAGTAAACGCCAAGGATATTGTTGGAGCCGCTAGAGCCGTCACCGCAGTAGCTGCGACTATGGAAGCCCTTGATGCTGACGCAGTTGCTATTGCAGCACAAGGTAGCTTCTCTCAAGCTGCTCTAGCTAAAGCTGCACAAGGTACTGTACCACCTTATGCTACTGTCCAAGGACAGATGGCTAGTCTACTGGATCAGTTCAACAACGGTACCCCGGCATGGGCCGCTGGCGCTATGCGGGCCGCTAACGCGGCTATGGCTGCGCGTGGTCTGGGTGGTAGCTCAATGGCTGGGGCAGCTATCGTACAAGCTACGATGGAAGCAGCAATACCCATTGCCTCTCAAGATGCTCAAGCATTTCAACAGATGGGTTTAGCTAACCTTAACAACCGTCAACAGGTCTCTTTAGCTAACGCGGCTGCACAGCAAAACATGGAACTGTCTAACCTAAATAACGAACAGCAAACAGCTCTACAGAACTCATCTAACGCCTTCTCACTCCAGTCTCAAAACCTGTCTAACGTACAAGCTACCGTTCTAGCTAACGCTCAGTTTAAGGCAGCTCTGCAGAGCAAGATTATTGATGTAAAGACCCAGACGTCCCTAGCTAACGCAGCCAAGTACGCTGAGAAGAATAACATCAACCTTAATAATCGCCAACAAGCTGCCATACAGAACTCATCTCAGAATCTGCAAGTTGCAATGGCTAACCTATCTAACGAGCAGCAGACTTCCCTGAGTAACCTACAGGTACGTGCTTCTCTGGTTGGTCAGGAGTTGTCTAATGAACAACAGGTGGCTGTGTTGACTACTACTCAAGACTTTCAACGTGCTAACTTCAATGCCAGCGCTAAGCAGCAAGCTTTCTTACAGGATGCTTCTGCTCAAGCTGCCCTTGAGGGTAGGTCTATGGACATTCGTCAACAGACACAGCTGTTCAACGTCTCAGCTGCTCTTGAGGAGCGTAAGATTGAACTAAGCAACGAACAACAAACGACTCTGTTCAGCACTACCAATAAGCTGAATATTGATCTAGCAGAACTGTCTAACCGTCAACAAACTGTACTAGCTAATACTCAGATCGAAGCTACACTACGTGGTCAAGAGATGACTAACAAGCAGCAGTCAGCTGTACTCAATGCGGCCAAGTTTGCTGAAGCAGCTAACCTTACCTTTACAGCTGAACAGAACGCCGCCCTTTCTAACTCTCAGTTGATGCAGACTATCGGACTCAATGAGATGTCAGCTAAGAACGCCGTTACTCTTCAGAATGCAGCTACTGTAGCTTCTATGGATATGACTAATCTTAATAATCGTCAACAAGCTGCCGTAGTTAATGCTCAGTCATTCCTAGCTATGGATATGAAGAATATGGACTTGGCTCAACAGACTGAGTTGTTTAAGTCACAGTCAGTTATCAATGCTGTACTGTCTGATCAAGCAGCTATGAACGCGGCTAAGCAGTTCAACGCTTCTAGTGAGAATCAAACTAATCAGTTCTTTGAATCCATGAAGAACCAAGTCCAACAGTTTAATGCCGGTATGGAAGTACAACGTAGCCAGTTCAATGCTCAGAATTCTTTGGTTGTGGCACAGGCTAACGCTCAATGGCGTCAGAACGCTACTACCCTTAATTCTGCAGCTCAGAACGAGGCTAACATGGCTGACGCTATGGCGGCTAACAGCTTCACTCAGAGTACAATGGATGTTGTGTGGCAGCGTGAGCGGGACATGATGGACTACGCCTTCCGTATGTCTGAGAGTTCTACTGATCGTGCTTTGTCTGTTTTCTTAGCTGACAAGGAGGTTGACTTATCTAAGTGGGAGTCTAGTCAGTCTTCTAACGACTCGAAGAGGGCGGGAATAGGCTTTGTATTAGGCAAGTTAGTGGGGTTATAAGATAAATGGAACAAGGTAAATTTGCATATCAGCAGAACCTAGAGGCTGCTCGTAAAGCTCTTCTTGACCGTGAGACTCAGTCACGGGTACCTGACGCTGCTCAGCAGGTCGAAATGCAGAAGGAAGGCTTGATGCGTCCTCGTGCTCAACCTAAGCCTAAAGCTGGTGGGTTGGCTCAAGGGATGGGTATGGCACTCATGGAGAGTTTCCAAGCCAAGGAACAGGCCGTAGCAGACGCAGAGAAGGCCCGTGCAGCTCCAACAGCGACTGAGATGGGTGGTAGTGGCCCTGACACCTCCGGACGCCCTCTGAAGCGCCTTGGAGACACTGCACCAGTAGACATGGACGATGTAGAGATACTAGCACTTACGCTTCAAGCTGAAGCTGCTGGTGAAGGTTTCGACGGTATGCTTGCTGCTGGCTCAGTTATTATGAATAGAACTAACTCAGGTAACTACGGCGGGTCCAATGTACGCGACGTCATCATGAAGCCCGGTCAGTTCTCAGCTTGGAACGGTGTAACAGGTTATGCTGGTGGTGAAGGTGCTATTGATATGTCTAATCTTAGGGCCTCTAAAGACGCTAAAGCTGCTGCAAGGAAACTGCTATCAGGCGACTACGAAGATGTTACTGGCGGTGCTACCCATTACTACAACCCTCAGGTAGCTAGTCCTAAGTGGGGTGGTAAAGCTGGAGAAGGTTGGACAGACATCGGTAATCACCGCTTCGGTAAAGCATAAGGAAGAATAACAACATGGCTATTATCCCCGGTCAATCTCTGACTGCAGAACCCAAGAACGCTCCCTACGAGAATGCACCTGCTATTACCAAGCCTGAAGAGGCTATCATGTGGCACCTTAACCGTTTAATGGAACCCGATAAGGCAGATGCTCTGTTTGACGCCTTGGAGTTAGGTCTTGACGTAGTAACACTTACTGAGGGAATCCTACGTGGTGCTGTTCTTGATGGTCGCCACTCTATTGACGTATCTCTTATTATCGGGCCAGTTATACATGAGTTCATTAAGACCAGTGCTGAGCGTGTAGGCATTGACTTTGACGAAGGTATTCCAGATAATAGTGAAGAAAAGATTAAGGTAAAGTATCAGATTAATACTAGGAAAGCTTCTAAGATTATTGAAGAACTTAGGAAAGACAAGAAGCTTGACCTCCCGTTGGAAGACCCTAGAGCAGACATACCTGCTGAAGTAATGGAAATATCAGACGAATCTCTACCTATGCCCCCTACAGGTGGTAAAGGTTTGATGGCTCGTCCGACTAAAGGAGGTAATATCTAATGGGTTTCTGGGATGGCCTTGGAAGGGCAATGGAGTCTAACGAACAGCAACGTAATGTTGAGAATGAGCGTAGTGATCGTCAGGATGCTTCAGCAAAGGCTGATACTCGGTACGATGCTGCACAAGCTTTCCAAGCAGAGCAGTGGTCTAACACTCTTGAACAGCAGAAGTACCGTGTTAAGCAGGATCAACTAGCTATTGATCGAGAAGACAAAGCTATAAACGATGCTAGGGTACTTAAGCTAGGCCTAACAGGCGGTGTTGTAGAGACTGCAAGCAGAGGTACTAATACAAGCAGCGACTCAGGTACTACCCCCGTTGGCACCACTAAGCAAGACTTGAATCATACCCTGAAGCAGCTTGTTTCCTACGGAGCTAAAGACTCGCACTTGCTTAACATAGCTGGTGAGGGTAATCAAGTAGCGGCTGACGCCTTAAAGGCTTTTGAGGCTCTTAATACTCGTGCCCGTAAAGATGGTAATAAGATTGACGTCAATGACTTCCTAGAGACGGCTGTTATGGTTACTACCCCCGGTGAGCCGTTTGACTTAGCAAAGGTAGCTAAGGCTAAAGGCTTAACTCTGGAGGAGATAGAGAGCCAGTCTGGTCTGGAAGAGAAGATGGTGGAGATGTTCACCCAGCAAGATATGAGTACCATAAACTTTGGTATGGACTATCTAGAACCTATGGACCCTCAGGAGTACAAGCAGAACGTAGATATTATCAAAGGCAACATGGTCGATGATATCAATAATGAAATTAATTATCTAAAGTCTGTCAGTGATGACCCAGATAAGGCGGACCCTACTCGTTTGGTGCAACTCAATAGTGCTGTTAAATCTCTAAAGGGTGACAACCCTAGTTACTCTCTGGCGTTTGATCTTCTTGGCGACGAGGCTATCTTGCCCTTTGTTGGTAACGAACGCTTCATGAATGCTAACTATGGTGGTGATATCCAACGAGCTAAAGAGAGATTCTTGGCTAATCAAGACTCTAGCATACCTGAGGACGGAGGTATCCAAGACGGAAGTGTTGCTAATGTTCTGTCTAATTTTGGTATGACCGATGCCAGCCTGCCCCGATATACTAAAGAGGAGTTTGATAATCTAGAGGAAGACCCCGGTACCCCTTTTGTCTACGTTGATGGTAAGCTTTTAGCTAACAATTCCGCCCTGAGCAGAGGGCCTGAAGGTCAGGTCGGTCCTACTACCCCTGAGGCTACAGTTGCTGACCCAGCCACAGCACAAACAGATGAAGCTTTTGGTGAGCCTGCCCCAGCTGACGCCCGCCCAGACCCTGCCTTACTGTCCCCACCTAGCAGTGTCCAAGAAGAGGATGGTCAACTCCTTCTTGACTACCTTCAGGATGACAGTACACCTCCCGAAATGCTGGATGCTATGTCTGATGAGTTTGAGAAGACTTACGGATTCCAAGCGCTTCGTGACCTACTGGCTACACTTAACTAATAATAATAAGAGAGGAATACGACATGGCGTCTTGGCGTGATAACTACTCACCTGTCGATGTTACAGACGAGCGTGACAACTTAGGTCGTCCAATAGACGTGATCAGCGATCAAGCGGAGGTGCTGTCTGAGAGGCCCTCTGCTCCTGTCTCTGCGCCTACTCCTCAAGCAGAGCCTGCAGCACCATCTTGGAGAGACAACTACACCCCAGTGACTCAGGAGGCTCCTGCAGCTACTGGTACGTGGCGTGACAACTACTCCCCTGTACCCACGGCTGGCTCCCCTGAGATTCCTACTGGTGGGCCTACGTCAGGTTTAGCTGCTATGTCGTTTATAGACGAGTACGAGAAGGGTACGTTGAGCAAAGAGAAAGCTTTGGCTGACCCACGGGTTATCGACGCTATGGAAGTTGGCCTTAACTTCCGGTTTGGTGATCGTGGGATGGCCGCTAACTTGGCTACTGGCCTTGCTGGTGGTGCCACCGGTGGTTACACCAAAGATATGAGTAAGGATGAAATCTTCGAGCAGTGGCAGAACTGGCAGCGTTCCTTTGCTGGTGGTCAAACTGTCACGACTGCTAACGAGATTGCATTCCTATCTACGCTAGACGATGATGAGAAGGCACTAGTTGGTGCTCAGTACGAGATGTTCGATAAGAACCCTAATATCTTCTCAGCTGAGACTGGCTGGGGTGAAATGTTTGATGGTATCAAAGACTACGCTAGTGCTGCTGTCTGGGACCCACTGACTCTGTTCTCGCTGGGTGTGGGTAAAGCTATGGGTGCTGGTGCCACTAAGGTTGCATCAGTTGCCGTGCGTGGTGCAGCTCAAACAGCTTTCCGGTCTGCCCTTAAGAATGGTATGGCTCGTGAGGCTGCTGTAGCGGCTTCCAAGAAAGCAGCCCAAGGTGCCTTCGTTAGAGTTGGTTTGGTAGACGCAGCTAAGTACTCCGCTGTGGACTTCGTAGCTAACGTGTCTACGGACATTGCTTACCAGAGCGCCATGATGGACACTGGTGTACAAGAGGAGTACCAGCTGAGCCAGACAGTTATGGCTGGTATGGCTACAATGCTGCTCCCTGCTATCGTAGGTGGCTCCCGTGCATTCTCTGCTTGGTCTAACAGTGCTAGCGCTCCTGCTCCTTTCAAGGCTGCAGTAGGCGTTAATGATCTGTTCAAGGGCTTAGGCAAGGAAGACATACTAGCTGCTCAGAAGGCTCGTATCAATCTACCTCAGGTTGAGACCGAGATGGGTGCTCTGCTTAAGAACTTCGGTGATCACTCATCTGACTATACAGACTGGTCTAAGGTGGTTGGTGAGGCTCGTGAGACCCTTGGTGACTCGTTCTCCGCTACAGACAATGAGAAGTTGTTCATGCGCTCTTTCTTGTTTGGTAGCCCTAAGGAGAAGGGTGGAACTAAAGGCTTTGTCAATGTGATGTCTGACGCTGGGCTAGTCTTTGTTGAGCGTGAGGATACTAACATTACTAACTTCATTGGTGATGCTATCAACTTCCTACCTCCAGAGAGTACGATCGTAGCTGACTTTATCAAGACTTTCCAAAGAGAGTTCGGAAGTATCTCAGATAATATTGATGGTATGAAGACTCCTAAAGAACTGTCTGAGTTCTGGAAAGGTCGTCAGTCTGAGATTGGTAGTCGTCTGTGGGACTCTAAGCAGTCCTCCGTGTTGATCACCCGTGGTATTACAGACAAGTCAACGAACAGTGCTCTGGTAGAAGCTATGAACCGTGAGCTAAGTGATAAGACTAAGAAGACTAGAGAGGTGGGTAAGTACACTCTATCCCTCTACAAGTCTTTGCTCACGTCTCACATCAGCACTACTATGCTCAACATCAAAGGCTGGGCTGCTACTAGTGCCGCTGGTACTGTTTCAGACGTAGTTCAGGGTACTCTTGAGCTTATGTCTGCCCCTGCTGTACGTGTGCTGAATGGTAAAGACGCCTACAATGCGGCTATTAGGGCTGGACGAGGTAGTATCTCTGGAGCCCTACGTCGAGGTGTAAACTTCCTGCAACCCGGTGACACTATCGACAAAGCCCTTGAGTACATGAAGTACAGCCCCCAGACCTTTAAGGCTCTGTCAAGAGACCTTGGCGGTGACTCAGGTGCTGCTGCTGGTGTCGATACGCTTAAGCGTCTTGGTATGGACCCTAAGGACAAGGTAAACCTTGGTCTTGAGTCTACTCGTAACCTTTTCCAAGCCCTGTCAGGCCAGAAGCTACAGGATGAGACTACTAAGATGTTGTCGTTCATGTCTAACGTGGACCTTATGATCCGCCGTGAGTATGGCATGGACTATAACACCTTCATGACTGACCCTAAGCTTGGGTTTGTCGAGATGCATACCCCTCGCTACCGTAACGTGGTAGAGGCTAACGCCCTCGATCGTACTCAGCGTGAAGTGTACAGCAAGGACTGGACCTCTAAGAAGGGCTCAAGCCTAGCACTTAATGCTGCTCGGTACATGGAAGGTATCTCAGCTAACGCTGTAGGTGGCTACTTGATACCATTCGGTAAGTTCTTCAATAACTCTATGGCAATGATGAGTGACTACTCCGGTGTCAATGCTGTACGTATCCTCGGTGGTCGCCTACTTGGTAAGGGGCAAACCTCTTTAGCTGCAGAAGAGGGATCACAACTCCTAGCTAAGACAACTGTGGGTCTTACTGCGGCTTACATGATGAGCAACGAGAAGATGAGTAGCCTAGCTGAAGGTCTTAAGTGGAACCAGAAACGAGAAGATGATGGTTCTATTACAGATAAGACCTATGAGTTCCCTGAGTCTATGCTGCACTTAGTAGGGCAGATCATAGCTCATCACCGTAAAGATGGTCAGATTCCTCCTGAGCTTGCCGCTGAAGCTGTAGACTTCACAGTTGGTCAAACCTTCCGTGGTGCCTCTGATGCAGTACAAGTTATGGACAACCTAGCTAAAGCTATTGCTTCGGGTGACTTGGATGCCACAGGAAGACAAGCCCTTGACATTACCTTCGGCTCCTTGGCTCGTATTGCTTCAGGTGCTACCCGTCCTCTGGATATGCCAAACCAAGCTATTAAGCTGGGCACTGGTGACTGGGTTGAGCCTGACCGTAATACTAACGGTGATAGCTGGACTGACTTTAGCTTGACTAAGAAAGGGACTCGTTACTTTGATGAGTTCTTTGAGATGGTTGGCCTAGGTGCTGACGGCAGCCCTAACGCAGCTAAACCTACTGCACCCTACAAGCAAGCACCTGACGCTGGGCGTGTATTAGGCACACGGTCCAGCCCCGGTAACACCCAAGCTGAACAGTTGATGAACTCAGTTGGTATACCATCTTGGCAGTCCTTCCGTTGGGGTAATGACCCGGAACTGAAGAACCGTATGAACTCCTTAGTTGCTCCTATCTTCGAAGCTGAATCTTCTCAACTATTTAGAGAGCATCCTGACTTCTTTGACCTACCTTTGTACAACCGTCAAGTCCTAGTCAAGGGTGTACTAAAGCGGTCTAAGGAACAAGCTCAGTCTTGGATGGAGTCAGAAGGAGGTGACTTTTCTTACCGTGACCGGTTTGCTAAGGTCAATAAGAATGACTTGAAGCTGACTCTCAAGAACTACTTCCCTGACGTTAAAGGCAACCCGCTTGACCTCCTTAAGGAAGACAACGGTATGGAGCAGCTTATCGCTATCATAGGCTTTGCAGAGAACTACCAAGCCCTCGGTATGAGGGACAATTAAACGAAGAAAAGCCCCCAGAGGCTATTAACCTTTGGGGGCTGTAAGTTCATTATTGTTATTAGTTGTTTGTTTTGAGTACTAGGTCGGCCAACCTGTACGCTTCTTCAACGAGTTCTTCTGCTCGTCCTAACCCCGCTCCACGGGTAATGAGTCCTGCGAGGATTACTGCAGCTGTCTGAGACCTAACCGGGTCTGGTGGCACTGACTTAGCTGCTGATTCTTCTATAAACTTCTTAGCCTCCTGCTCCAGCTTTGGGACAGGGGGCTTTTGTTTGCTTGGTGCTGCCATAAGGTCTCCTCTATTGTATTTATTGTATCATACTAGAAAAGCTATGTCAATAGGTTTCTTTAGCTGGGACACCAGTGAGTGTACACTTGAAGTCAACTCTTGTTGTTTGTGGGTTTAGCTTAGGTATCTCTACAATAGCCTCAGCACCTGCTACTTCACAAGCTTCTACTGACTCAAAGTGGTCTGTCCATACTCGACATTCAGAGGCTAAGCAAACTAGTAGGTACCCAATAATCATTTATCATTCTCCATTTCTTGAAACTGTGGATCATCCAACAGATTTTGAAGTGACTTACGGACTGATGCTACACCTTTGTACTTCATGAGCAGTCTAGCTCCAGAGTAGATTAGTTTGTTAGCATCGTAAGCCTTATCTGTACCCTCCTTGAGGCCCCATCGCCACGCTAGCTTAACTACATTACCTAGGTGGAATGAGTCGCCAAGCCACTGTTCATCACCCTTACGTTCCAGCTCATCGTTTAGTGTGCCTCCGTTGCATAGATCGAAGTAAGTAGATGGACCCCCGTCTGACTTGATAGGACCTCTGCCATGTTTAAGTGGGTCTTTAGTCTTAGGGCAGCTTTTTGTCATACATTTACCTTCAGTTAGTGGAGTTTTACATACAAAGCAGTCACTATGGGTCATATGTTCTCTTGCTAGCATAGACTTCCATGTTTCTTCTCTATAAGCTCTAGTCGATCCCCAAATCATTATAGCTTCTCACTATAAAAGACTCGTACCCATTGAGCGCAAATATCTGACCTTACAATGTCGTCTAGTGTGAACTCCACGATAGGTACAGGTAGCATGTGCTTCTTAGCTAGGTGTGTTATTTTAGTCAGACCATCTCCATCTTTCAGGTCAGTCTGCATAACGTCACCATTGAGAACAATAGTAGAACCCTCACCTACTCGTGTGAGTAGCATCTTAAGCTCATGGGTAGTAATGTTCTGGGCTTCGTCACAGATGATGAAGGCCTCCTCAAAGGACCGACCTCGCATCAGGGCTAGAGGGGCCATCTCAATATTGCCATTCTTAATAGCTGTCTCAACTGTCCCTTTCCCTAGGTGCTTGATCAGAATGTCTAGGACTGGAAGGGACCAAGGTGCAACCTTGTCTTCAAGGTACCCCGGTAGAATCCCAATCTCTTTACCAACAGAAATCATAGGCCGAGTAATAACGATCTTGTCAATCTTCTTTAGGGTATACAAGTCAGCTGCCATTGTAGCAGTAACGTAGGTCTTACCTGTTCCTGCAGGGCCAAATACAATTACTTGATTAGAAGACTGGATAGCTTCGATAAGCTTCTTCTGGTTAGCATTCTTAGGTATGATACCTGAGGTAGCCCTAGTAGCAGCGCCCTTGTATGTGGTAGTACGCTTGGTAGCTACTTTGCTAGTCTTGGGTGCTTGTGGTCGGGGAGCCATTTGTGATCCTATTACTAGTAATGAAAAAGGGAAGCACCTTGCGGCACCTCCCTTGAGTATAGCATATTGTTGTAGTGGTTGTCAAGTAAGATTAAGTTAGGTCAACAATCTCACAGGTTCCGCCGACACAGGCAAAAGTACTAGAACCCTTGGTCTGGTCTTCAAGCTCATACTCGCTCAGACGTGACCAGTCTAGTTGGCTGGGCATAGCTGCAAGTGCAGTATCATAAACATCTTTGGTGATCTCCTGATAAGGGGCTTGTTGGTAAGTGTGTTCACTGTAGGGCAAGAAAGACACACCACTCATCTCATCAAAGTGCTTATAGACAAAAGCTCCTACTTCAATCCATTCTTCAGGTTTAATGCTGATAGTAACAGACGGCTTATGTTCACACCAGTGACGCTGGTAAGTTAGCCACATCTCAAGCTGCTCAATAGCTGACATGTCGGAGGTAGTAAGAGCACCGTCTGGTGACTTCATAGGAAAGCTGAATACTGTCGTAGCATCAGGTTTCATGACGTCAGGTTCATTAGGGATTCCTTGGTCAATCATGAACTGAGTGATAGGGTCCTTGTTGTCTCCTCTTACTGTGCGGATGTAGTAGGGGCTATAGCGAGTGTGGATGCCCGATGCGCTATCAACTAGTTGCGACACTGTACCAGAGGGCTTGACACAAGTGATAGCTGCAGATTGTGGGACGCCTAGTTTCTCTGACCACTCTTTGTTGGTGTCAACAGCAATTTGCTTAAGCTCAGCTAGAACACCATCAAGGTAAGTCTTATCAGAGTTACTATAAGTCCCGCTAGTAATAGGGTTGTCCATGATACCTGTCAGGGATACCCCGAGCAACCGCTCTTCTTCCGTGTTGTCAGCCCAGACCTTACGAAGATAAGGGAACTTAGTATAGGTAGATTGAATAGTACCTAGGATAGTTGCAAGTCGAACCTTACGTTTAAGGTCATCAAGGCTGTCGTTGGCTCTTACCACCACCTCTGTTAGATTACAAAACTGGTTAGGTCGTAGGATAATCTCACTGCAAGGGTTGGTCCCAAACTCGTAGTTAGACTTACGGCGACCATTCTTACCTGCCTGCACCTTAGAAGCTTGTCGGTTAAAGATACCCCGTTCACCTGAACCACTCTCAGCTAGTGCCACCCACTCTCGCATGAAGGACATAGCGTCAGGCTTCTCAGTATAGCTTACCGAGTTGTTGGCTAGGGCTCGGTGACCTGCGTTCTCCCACCAAGAGCCAGACTTAGCGTGACGCATACGATCGTCAGATAGGTTGGACAAAGAGATCATAGCTGATCGGCGTACACCACCTACAACAACTACTTCCCCAATCTTACACATAATATCATGGCACTCGATAGAGGATAACTTACGTCCTTTAGACCCTTCGAAGACTTTAACTACAAAACCAAACAGATCGACTAGGGGTGCAGGGCCACTGGCACGGCCACCAAAGGTCTTCAACTTAGACCCAGCTACTCGTACACCGGACACGTCCCAAGTGGGTGTAACACCTGCATATAGACTCTTTACGACCTGACGTAGTGCTTTAGCCCAACCTTCTTTAGAGTCACCAACAACAATAGTAATATCAGCTTGTGTGAACTCAGAGGGAACTTCTGGAAGCTTAGAGATTTGTTGGCGCTCAACACTAAAGCCAACCCCTGTGCCGCAGAGTAAAATGAACATAGCCTCATCAAAGGCTACTACGTTATCTGTGGGCATGTAGGCGCAGTTGTACATACAAGTGTTGTCACGCTCCGCAGCGGGTCCAGCGGTCATAAGGCCCCGCATAGAAGGCATAACCTCTAAGCTAAGGATAGCTTGTTCAATCTCAGTTGTAACCTCGTCCGTAAGTTTAGCCTCAACTATATTGGTTACGTAACGGTCAACGGTCTCACCCCATGTCTCCCGGCGGTTCTTGTCGTTCAACCAACGTGCATAGCGTGATGTTGCAATAAAAGTCTGGTAGTCTGTTGGGAGGTAGTTGCTTTTCATACGGGGAAACCTTCTTTATATTCTTTGTTCATTTTAGCTGACATTGCAATGGCTTCGTATTCTTCTAGGTCAAAAATGATCACTGAGCCTGAACATCCTGGGTGCTCGTCTACGATACACCAAGTACCGTTAGGGTGCTCAGGGGTACTATCGGGCTCGGCTGTGTATCTATCCATTTATTATTCCTTTGTTTAACTTAGGTCAGTCCCAAAGACCTTCATAATACTTCCCAAACAGCAGAAAACCATTTGACATACGATCTTGGTGTTTATCATGCTCAGACGAAGCACTTAGATAGCATGGCTCAAAACCAGTAACCTTCTGATCAAATGACCAGATCATTTCCCCAAGGACCCAGTCCCAACGTAAGTGATGGTTATCGTCAATATCGTAGTCATTGTCTCTAGGTGGTGCGCTTGTACTCTTAAGTTCTTCAGGTACGTCTTGGTCTGAGGTGCAGGATGAGCCTTGGCTAGTGTCCCTTAGCTGTTTAAGCATTGGTAGGATAATGTAAGAAAGTGTGATATCCATATTCCAAGTGTCGTGAGGGTCAATTTGTACACTAACCTTTGATTTAGGGTAGTCGCTTATACTTACTTTCATTCCTTATTCCTCTATCAAACAGAATCATAACCAATATATAGGTGTTACTCTCTGGACTAACGATTGTCACCTGACCCTTGAATAGTACCTCGTGCTTCACGTCCATCTAGCTTATCAACGTTAATATCAATTACTTCTTGCAAGTTACCATTAAAGTAGTTGGCCAGTGCAGTAGCGTAGAACACGACATCACCAATCTCCTTCTTGATGGCATCTTCGTCTACAACCCCGTCTCGGAATAGCTTCTTGATCTTCTCAGCTACCTCCCCAGCCTCACCAACAAGACCTAGGGTATTCTCAATAAGGCGTGTATCACCCTCAGTAATAATCTTCTTCTCCACCCACGCGCTGTAAGCTTCAGTGTTCATTCTTTGATTCCTTCTACTTCTAGCAATAATACCTTAGCATCGTACAGGTCGTACATAGCGTCACTTACCATCTCGTGTACGATACTATCCTTATGTTCTGGTGTATCCTCAGTATAGAAGACTTCAGGGCTTACCTTGATCCGCATAGTTACTTCAAATTCCATAGTCGAGCCTCCAGTTATATCATGAGTGTTTGTTGTTGTCAAGGCAAAAGAGGTGACTACTTGTCACCTCTAAGCCTATCATCTGTTTCATCATCCGTATGTCCGTCGTAGTGTCTCAAGACTAATAAATTGTGGCTCGTATAGACCTGCTTCCACGTTCCTCTTAACGATAACGCCTTTCCACCAGTCTCCATTGGCCTGACCAGCCCAACCTTCATAAGCGCCTTTGTAACAACCGGCGACCAACCCGATAAGGCCTTTAGAGCCTGCGTTGTCTTGAAAATGGATGCTACGCAGATGGGAGTGACCAACAGTGCAAGAATTGAAGCGCTTGTGTAGTAGCCCATGAGCGTGGTGAATGCCAGACATAGCGCGAGTACTGTTTCCAGCGCCAATAAAGTGAGCGTAGTCAACGCCATCGTAACTATGTATCGAGGGGGCCCCATTACTATACTCGTGGTACTCGTCAAACCACTTTTCGGTCTGAAGATGTTTGAAGCTAATCCCATACTTCTTACCCTCTAATCTTGGATCGAGATTAATAGCTGTTTTAATACGTGTCTCATGATTACCTTCAAAGCCGTACCAAGCTGGCCGCTTACGCTTATTAGCCTTGAAGTAGTGCCGTAGACGCTCCTGAGAGTCGTTGTAGTGGTTGATGTCACGCTCATAAGACTGAGATACGATAGAGGTGGGCTTACGCGTGTCATAGCTATTAAGGGACCGCATATCAGCCCCATCACCTAGGTCAACTACGTAGTCAGGTTTGATATCGTACAGTAGCTTCCCTAGCCATGTGAACCGTTCGTTGCCGGTGTCTGGGTCGCTGTGGCTGCAGCTCCATACTACTGCTGTTGTCATTTAACACCTCCCGTTGCCGATGTTGGTTGCCGATGTTGGTTGCCGGTGTTGGTTGTTACTAAGGTACCATTACACGTAACCTCCTTCAAAGGTGAAGTAGCAGCTTTGTGTTCTGCTTCTGTTAGTAGCTTACCCTTGAGGTACCAATACTTATCACCATCGTTATACTCAATAGCAGGGCCATCTTCTCGGTGTAGCTTATCGTTGAGGTACCAATACTTAGAACCATTAGTGCCTACTTTAACTGTAGCTTCAATCATCTTACTTCTCCTTTATTTAATGAAACTTAATAATAGAGGTACTGAACAGATAACTACAAGAAATGCACCTGACTGCCACCGTGATAGCATGTAGGTCGCCATGCGGTAGGCTACCAGTGGGAAGGGGTATGGGAAGCGTAGGGAGTGTCGGTGGTTGTCGTCCCACGTAGAGTATATGTTATCAATCCACTTACCTCGGAACCAAAGCTGTACGTGTTGCTCACCTCCTGCTGTCTTGCAATGCCATATGACTGCTTGGAAGGTAATTAAGTAGAACCAGAACTTAAGCTTAGAACCGTCCGATATGGCGTGAAGCAGGGTAAGGGCGAAGTCTTCGCAGTCACCATAGAGCTTAGAACCATCATGCGTCATGATAGTCCATGACTCACCTTTGTCTGGCTTGTACACAAATACACGCCTCATCCATGCTGCTGCATCTTGAATGTTCATTCATCTATCCATTTCTGTGGTACTTGTTTATCCGAATATAAGAAACCGTGCTTATCACACCAGTCTCCGTATGTACTCTTGGCCCCCTTGTATAGTTTAGCCCGTGAGTTACTAAAGACGAACCTGATGTCTAGGTCAGGGTGTTGCTTCTTAATCTCTTTATGCTTACGTCGATCGGCTGACACAAAACGTCCTTTAGACTCGATTATGATGCCATTATCTAGTAGGTGGTAATCAGGAGTATACGTTCTTACCTGACTGTCTAGCCAACTGATCTTCAGCTTCTCATAGGTAAACTTGATGCCTCGTTGGTTTAAATCAGCTGCCAAGTCCTCTTCTAGTCCTGACCTGTAGCCAGCCTTGATAGCTTGTGACCGTCTACTCAAGTCCAGTCCTCCGACTCTTGCACTTGCAAAGGCTTCTTAAGCTTAGTGATATAAGTAGGCCCATTGCTATACGCGAACAACTTAAGGCCCGGCCAGCAGGCCTTCTTATGTTGGCAGTAGGAGCAGTTCATGTCCAGCTTACGATTAGGCGAAGTCTTGCTCTGTGGGATATCTTCGAAGGCACGATCAGGTGGTACCTTGCTAGCTACAATGTCCTTCTTGTTCTGGACCTCTTCACGCTTATCTTTCATCTCCTCAGTGAAGTCGTACTTGTCTAAACAGATGTGGCCGTTGACCTTATCAATTACTAGGAAGGCACCCTCTGTCTTGTTGGTTACTTTAGGATCGTCCTTAGCTGCGTAAACGTAGGAGGATAGCTGCGAGATATAACCAAATGGGTCTTGCTCTCGCAGGCCACCACTCTTGAATTTCTGGAAACTGTAAGGTGATGCTGACTTAACGTCAACTGTCATGCCATCAATAACACAGTCACGGCTACCGAAGATACCGTCAATCTCCATTTTGTCTTGTTGGCCTGTGATAGTGTGCCCTGCTTGCTGTGCGATACATAAGGCAAGCTCTTCGATCATATCTCCATAAAAGAACTTGAGCAGGGTGTTGGCCCTCAGGGGTATGGCTAGCTCTGGTTGGTTAAACTTATACCACAGCTGTCTATCACACTGTGATCCAAGGCTAGACATAGATAGTTTAGTTCGGGGCTCCTGAGGTTTGCTAAATCGGTTAGTAGCCATGTCTGCGATGTTAGTGGCCATGTGTGTGGCGATAATGTCTTGCCAACCGCCCTCACCCATAATAACGTTTTCCATGTCGGCTACTAGTGTATCAACTGTCTTCATGCTTGTTATCTTTCCATTCTAGTACTGTATACCCTGCTGACTTAAAACTCCTTGTTATGCCAGCATCTTCATCAGGACTCAATGCTGTAATAATAAACTGGGTCTCATTGTAGAACCTAACGAAGTCAGGAGCTACGTACTCTCTGTAGGCTATCCTCATTCTAATCTTTACTATTTAGAGGTGAAGAAGGAGGCGCTAGGCCCCCTTCCTTTATTACTAACTCTTAGAAGGGAATATCATCATCCTCTACCTTGGGGCTCTTAGTCTTAGCCGCAGGGCTTGGTGTAGCTTTAGTCTCAACACCTCCTGTGTAGTCCTTAGGTTTAACAGAGTAACCTCCACCGCCGTCTCCACCACTATCAGACTCAAACTCAACGTGGTCAATAACTTGTACAGCATTTAGGCGGCAACCCTTGCCCAGCTTGGTGTCGTATACGTCGAGGAACACAACACCAGTGGACCCGTTTCCAATCAAACCCATCACCTGTGCGTCCCAGTCAGTGCCAGCTGGTGTAAATACTTTGGGTGGGCCAGCTGACCAGTCTCGTCCAAACTTATCAGCCCAAGGCCGCTTGAAGTTGACCCTGACCTTACCGGTATCATCATCCTTCTTACCTTGCTTACGTACTCCAGCATCCTTCATCTTCTTGAAGGTAGCTTCGTCCATCAACAGGTTAACCGATGTTGCACCGTCTGTCTCAATGTCGAACTCTCCTTGGTCCCGGTTAAACTCAAAGAGCTTAGCCCATTCCAGAGTGCCTGTCAGTTCGATTGTTTTAGTAGCCATGTGGTATCTCCTTACATGGTTGGTTTCTGTTATTGCAGTATAGCATTAGTGGCCTATGGTGTCAAGAGTTACTTAACTCCTGACGTTAAGTTAGACCACCTAGTGTGTGTCGTACCAATTACGACCTAACTTGAACTGACCCGGTGTAGGGATCAGGAAGCCTAGGTCTTCACCAGTCTTAAGCATTGTGTTAGCAATTAACCCACCTAAGTGAGCAGCTTCTTCTTCAGAACCAATGACTTCAACCTGATACTCGTCGTGTACAAAAGTGACAAGCTTGAAGTTGATCAACTCAGCACGAGCAGCTTTATGGAAGTTAAGCAGTGTGTGCTTCATAAGCACAGACTCACCGTTCTGTAGGATACCAGCCAAGGTCTTATGCTCGTTTGGTACTCGAACCTCACGACCATCGTAACCTAGGAAGAATCCTTTCTTAGCTATGTGTGGTACCAGCTTCTTCTTGATGTCACCAAGACCCTCGATACCATCCTCAAATCGTTTACGTGCTTGTACAGCCTCCATTTCTCTGATGTGTAGGATAGCAGCAGTTTTACCAACACCAGCACCTAAAAGCCATGCGTAGATAAAAGTCTTGGCCATGTCGCGGGTACCACTAGGGACGTTAAGAGCTTTCTTATTCATGTTATGAATATCTGTCTCGTCGTCCTTGTTGCCTACCATAATAGCATCAGCGTACATCTTAGCACCGAAGTGACGCCACATGTAATCAGCTAATACACGAAGCTGGATACCGTCAGCATCACAACCTACTAGGTAGCTACCCTCTGGTGTAGTCCAGCACTTACGTAGGTGAAGGTCGTACTTGTTCTTTATCTCCTCTACTGCATTCTTAGGATCACCATGGAAGACTGAAGCGATGTTAGCCGTATTGGGCCCTTGGTGCGCGCATCGCCCTGTCCATGCCCCGGTATGGGAGGTGGACCCGTGTATCCTGCCGTCCTTGCCTACCTGCCCTAGCCACTCCGCTAGGCTGCTTCTGCGTCCCTCTAGGGTGAGCCACTGGGCTAGTGCTTTAGCACCGCTAGGGGCTGTGTCAGGTAGTGTGGCGAGGTTGTCTTCTGAGCAGGTCCATCCGTAATTTAGGAGCAATGCTTTCTTCTCGTCATAGAAGTCTTGAGACATGCTCTTGATCTTCTTCTTGTAGGGCATTCCGACCTTCAGTCGA
>Ga0222649_1000077_pt1 | contig 38885 bp, 31 predicted proteins | sample AntAcemetagen337_FD_179865 | JGI IMG/M metagenome (GOLD analysis project Ga0222649, IMG submission 179865) | Saline water microbial communities from Ace Lake, Antarctica - #337 | ecosystem: Environmental > Aquatic > Non-marine Saline and Alkaline > Saline | place: Antarctica: Ace Lake... | reverse complement strand
TTCATTTTTACGTCGCGAGGTTTCTTTGTTACGTTCTATCTCACGTATTTTCTCATATACGGAAAATTGGTAATCACTCATTTCAACTTTAACTTCTTCATAATCATGTTCTTCGCCATTATCATCTTCCCATTTGATAAGAGACGGTAACAAACTATCTTGTGTATTTGGAAAGAATGAGGTCAATCCGAGAACACGACGAGTAAATAAATCACTATTTTTTATTATTGCATCGTCCGAATCAACAAACATACCCAGAAATGATTCCTTATCGTCTGGCAGGGCTTTATTCATGATTACTTTTATAGCGGATTCAATAACTTCTATTTTATCATTACTTAAAATTCGAATAATAGCCCTTTGGAAATCCGTATCGGATATATTACCAGTTTCATCCAAACGAACCCCTGCATATCCATCTGCGATTTTACCTGTTTTATTCGGTTTTTGTAAGTTGATAAATCCATATGGATTTCGCGTAACAGTCAATATCCCATTGCTATACGATATGTAATCATATGTATTGAAATTTGCGTTAGCAAACATACGGAGAATCGTTTCTGTGGTTACAGTGTCCTTTATTCGCAATTGGAAGGTCCAAGTTTTAATCGCACCTCGTAAAATATTGAATAGGATACCGATTTCATTTGGATAATTAATAATTGGCGTGCCAGTCATCATTACAATCTTAACATTGGTTGCTTTCATTAAATAATCGTATAAAATGTAGGAACTAGAATTCGGTTTTTTAATCTGGTTTACAATACGACTGACGAAATTATGAGCTTCATCAATGAGAACAACTGTATTATCGAACGGATTTTCAGTATTATTATTAGATAATTCAGAGAATATCCTTTGGATATTAGGAGCATTATAGTGAATTTCCTTATATTTGTGTTGGATCATCTCATCTAACTGTGCGTCAATTGCATTCTGCTCGGATGTAATGAGATCTGTGAAATTTGGCGATTTATTCACATCAACTAACCAAGCCCCCTTATATTTTTGTATATAAGTTGGTGAAATAGAAAGTGCATTTGATAGTAATTTCTCGTATTCTGGTTGTCCAACAATAGAAACAAACTCCCAATATTGGTTTTTACGATATAAATGATCTCCGCATTCCTTAAGTTGCGAAAAAAAGTTTTTACTCAAAGACGCAGGGGTCATGACAAATATTTTTTTGTCAGATTTCATACCTTCAGCAATTGCGATGGAAGTACATGTTTTTCCTGAACCAAGAGCATGGAGTAATAACAGACCACGATATGGTGTCATTAAATTTAGATAATCGCGCACTACTTTTTGATGTGTAAGCAACTCAAAATTAACTCCATCCGTTTTATCACATGACACATTATCAGATGCAGCGAGAATCTCATCTCTGTACGGTTTGAATAATTTAGATAGTTTCTCAATGGTAATTTTACGATTGTTCATATAATACGAGGATGCCTTGTGAATAATTTTACCAGTGGGTTTTGGTAAACGATTGTTCAATTTATTCTTACCAATTTTAACATTTGCAATAGGCACTTTAATAGTTGCTTCCTTAGAAATTACTATTTTTCTACCAGTAACTTTCTTTGCTTTTATTGGAATTTCAATATCTAATTTAGGTTGAGGTTCAAGTTGAGGTTCAAGTTGAGGTTGAGTTACAGGACCAACTTTTGATTGAGTTTTAGTTATTACTTTTGGTTCCAATTCAGGTTCAGATTCATAGTCTGGTTCAGTTTTTTTTTGAATCACTCCAGTTAATATTCGCTTGCGAATCAATTCCCGATTTATATTATTAGTGGGATGTTTTCGCATATCTACGACTTGTATCGCATTTACGGTCTTTTTATTGTCCCCGTCCTTTTGCACTTCTTCACTCTCATCATTTTTTTTCTCAGTTTCATCTTCATATTTTCCAATCCGCACAGTGAAATCGGTTTTGGGTTTTAATACATGTTTTGGTTTTATTTCTAACAATGCTAAATAATCGCCCATTGTCTTATACATTTGACCTATATTCTTTTTACTAGAATCCAGACAAATTACGTATTGCAGCTTCACAAGATATTTGCTCTGCTTTCTTTTTAATCTTATGAATACCTTCTCCGAGGAAAACTAATATCTTACCCTTTTCTGACATATATTGGTGCAAATCGTTATATGTTCGAAATTGAGAGATCGAGACCGCTCCAGATATAGCTACACTATGAATCTGTTGTCCTAAACATAAATATACACCCATATGATATCCAGTGTCCGTGTTATGTTCTTGAGTTTCCAGATAATTAGGTGTTACTTTAAATTCCTTTTGGACCTTAACCTGTAATATGTTTTTATAATTATCATCATTTTGAATAAGACTAACCCAATCAACGTGTCGTTCAAATATATTCTCTACAAATACTTGCACCATCTGAAACCCCGGACCTGATAGAAATAAATTTTTAAACCACCCGTCTTCATCATTCACTGAAATGCGATTGTAATCAAGAAACATAGCACCAATGAATGCTTCAAATAAACAGCCTAGTTTTTTTAAGTTTGTTCGTGTCTGTTTAGACTCGGCATGCTTTGATAATATATACCATTTATTTAATCCCATTTCCATAGCCATTTTACCTATAGCTTCGTTTTTAACCAATGCTATTTTCTTTTCTGTCATGAATCCTTCATTCTCTTTAGGAAAACGCTTATATAAGTATAATTTAGTGATACATTCCAATACACCGTCACCTAAAAACTCTAGACGTTCATTTGATTTAGTATATAAGGGTAGACAATCAGATGGTTTAGGTGCAATTACGATATTATTTTGCACGTTCTCTAATTCGGGACGTCGAATATAAGAACGATGGATAAAAGCGCGTTTGTATAATTGAAAGTTGTGGATTTTCGCGTTAATACCATATCGTATCAAAAACTTTTGTATTTCTTCCAATGGGATTTCTGTATTTAGGGGATTATATGGGTCAAATATATATGTTTCACCACCGTTAGTTTTTTTTTCTATTCGGATATCGTCGTCTGATATATTCATTTTTTTAAAATGCAAGAAGGTTTTTAATACTATATATATGTATTATTTTATATAGATTCAATTTTAGGTATAATAAAAAAATATATTTATACTATATATAATGGTTCTTAGTACATCAACGAAATCGAGATACACCGATAGTATCACAAATCAAGACCAAGGAGGTGGGTCAAAGAAGGCTGGTATACCAGATGCTAAGAATGTTGCAATGAGAATTGCTTTCCAACAACGTGGATTGCCACAACCTATGTCGGTAATGATGCTTCCGTTATCATCTACCGTAAGAAATAGTCGTGGTGTTGGTTGGAGATTCTTTTAGAAATAAACTATAAATAATAATATATTAGAGATATACTTATATATCTAATATAATGAAGGTAATTATCGATGAACGAGAATCTACTCTATACGAAAGATGTATTGAGATCGTTAAATCGAGTGAATTAAATGATATTGTTATCACGAAGCAGGTTCTCCTAATAGGTGATATTATATTCCGCACTAATGAAGATAAATTAATTTGTATTATAGAACGCAAAAGTTTATCCGATTTATTAGCTAGTATTAAAGATGGAAGATATGAAGAACAATCACATCGTTTATCACATAATGGCGAATGTTCTCTACATCAAGTTATATATTTAATTGAAGGAATGATGAGCACTCTGAGAACACCTCAAGAAAAAAAACTAGTATATTCTTGTATTGCATCGTTAAATTGTTTTAAAGGATTTAGTGTGCTTCGTAGTAATTCAATCCAAGAGACCGCGGAAATGTTGGTTTGGATGGCGGATAAGATTAGACGAAATATAAACAAATTACCTATTGCTACGGATGCAGCTGAAATCACGACGGTCCATACCGAACAAAATTATTGTACTGTTGTAAAAAAAAATAAAAAAGAAAATATCACTCCAAATAACATTGGAGAAATACTACTTTGTCAAATACCGGGTATTAGCTCTACGACTGCTATTGCAATAATGAAACATTTTCATTCATTCCCACATTTAATGGAAGAAATTAAGATAAATCCGAATTGTCTCGACGATTTGACATGTGAATCTAATGGCAAGGTGCGAAAAATTAATAAAAAATGCCTAGAAAGCATACTCACATATTTAGTAACACCAACTGAAAACAAATCCGATATTTAATTTATAAGGATAGATCTGGATTTATATAAGATCTAGGAGCCACTTGGTCTTTATATAAATCCGGAAAGAATCGTGTTTTCGAATTAAAATATAAAGGTTTTCCGACTTCACTGTCCTCATATCTACCAGAATCTACAACTTCTTGTGTGAACTCAACCCCACCCCAATTTGTATCCATAGGATTGTCACTAGTTTTCGTATTTTCAGTGGAGTCATGAATCGCATCTAGTTTATTATAAACACCTATTTGTAATCCTAAAGGGTCAAATCCCGGATAATTATTCACATTGTATACACTACTCTTTCGACTAGAGTCGATAATAGGCGCAATATCAACTGGTGTCATACCGCCTTGTTGATTGAAAATACTCGGTCTCAGGCGATAGACATCCTTTCCCTGCGTATCATTTTCCTTTTGTAAAAACATAACAGGACAGGATATTCCTCTAGCTCGTTCATTTTTCAAATAATCTATATATTCATCTAAACCATTAAAACTCGTAATTTCTTGGTCCGCATCATCATATAATATTAATTGTTCTCCTTTTTTGATTAATACCTTTGGACAATTTATTTTAGATGATTTCGGTTCAGGTTGTAATTGCATAGGCTCCTTATTCTCCATCGTTATACAAGGTGCGATTAATACAAACAAAGAAACAACAATTAGAAATATAATCAATCTAACTCGCATCTATACTATAATTTGCGAAAATAATTTCCATTGACATTTATCTAGATGTAGTATATAAACAAAATGGTAAGGAAAACAAAAAGATCAAAACGTGTAAGATTTAGTAAACTCAAAGGTGGGAAGAATCGCACACACAGGAACAAGAAAAGATCACGAGTATCTAAATCAATATTATTAAACAAAGTCAAAATGGGAGAACTTGATTTAGAAGTTATGCCAAAGTTGGATAAAGAAACGGTTATTATGGGTATTATATACGCAAAATGGTGTCCGCATTGTAAGGATCTCATACCAGACGAGAATAATAAAGAAGCGCCACCAAAATGGCAACAAACAATGGATATAATCCAAGAAATGCCAGGTCGCGACAGGGATATGTATCATATAAAATTAGAAGAGGAAGATATTAATCAACACGGTAAATTGGATACATTTAATAAAAAATGCGAAGGGATATGCGAAACCCCTATTACCGTGAATGGATATCCTACTATTTTTAGAATCAATGGAGGAAAATTAGATATATACGATGGTTCTCGTGATCCTCCTACTATGGCAGAATGGTTTACTAACACAAATTAAAACATTACACATCCTTCCTAAAAACAATCTTATATTACTATCATCGGGAGAACCTATCAACTCATTTTAGGAAGTATATGAAATTATATATTTGTAACGCTAAATATAAAGAGAAATACAAAAAAAATATAAATGTAATACCACTCCAGAAAATTGATTTTATTTATTATAAAACAAAATCAATACAAAAAACTAATAATAATCTAATACAATGAGTAAAAAACCTATTGTTTGTTCAAAGTCATTCAAGTTAATTGACTTCCAAGTATATGACGAGAAGATAGAAAAAAATAATGAATTTGCCATACAGATGTTTGGGGTAAATGAAACAGGAGAAACATGTAGTATTACAGTGAATGGGTATAAACCATTCTTCTATGTGAAAGTGGGTGATGATTGGACCGATTCTGATGCTCGTGCATTAAATCGTGATTTATCAAAGAGAGTTAAAACTAGTTCCGTAATAAGTTGTGAAATTGTAGAACATAAAAAATTATATGGATTCACTGCTGGTAAATTATACAAATTCGTCAAATTTACATTTGATAATCTATCAACAATGAATCGAACAAAACGTTTATGGTACGATGACAATACAGGACGATTGATACGTATGAAATTTAAAGAGATCAATGTGGAGTTATATGAGAGTACAATTCCTCCTTTACTTCGATATTTCCATATCCAAAATATAAGCCCATCTGGATGGGTTCAGATATTTACAAAAAGAGCAAACATCCCATCCGAAAAAACAACAACATGTGACTATGAATATAGATGCACATGCGATTGTATCAAACCGCTTCCAGATAAGGAAACACAAGTTCCATATAAAATATGCAGTTTTGATATTGAGGCAAGCAGTAGTCATGGTGATTTTCCAATACCTGTAAAAACTTACAAGCGCCTCGCGTCAAATTTGATTGATGCATTTCAAAGACATTCACCAGATGCTGCCCGCACAAAAATGCTACTGGAACGTATAATCCTCACAGGGTTCGGTTATGATAAATTCGATGATATTGATATTGTATATCCTAAATATACACAGTCGCAGGACAATATACAGAAATTGATGGAGAGTCTATTTGTAACACCGATTAAAGATGCTGAAAAAATGGTGAAGGTAAATACAATAAATTCATTGTTTACATCACAAGTTGATACAGAAGATACAATCGAAGAAATAGAAGACGAACCTGAACAATATAGCGAGAACGAGGATGAATACGACGACGAAGACGATGAACCTAAGTATAAAACATACTATAACAAACCTGCACGAATTTCCGATAAAGCAACTATAACTGATGTTCTATTCAATACACAATATACAAGAGACCAAAAACTAAAATTCATAGATGATGCAATGACTTCAATCTTTCCAGAATTAGAAGGCGATAAAGTTACTTTTATTGGTTCTACATTTATGAAATATGGTGATACAGAGCCATATTTAAACCATTGTTTCGTACTGGGATCATGCGACCCAGTTAATGGAGCAGTTATAGAATCGGTTGATAAAGAATCCGAATTACTATTGAAGTGGGCAGAACTCATCCAAACTGAAAATCCTGACATTATTATCGGATATAATATATTCGGATTTGACTATGATTTCATGTTTAATCGAGCAAAAGAAAATCATTGTGAACGCCAATTCCTAATGTTATCACGCAAAAAAAACGATATTTGTGCGAAATTCGGACAGGATGTCAGTATAACCGGGATAGAGAACGCTAAAGTAGTTCTTGCGAGTGGTGAATATGACCTCAAATATATAAAGACTGCTGGACGTTTACAAATTGATATGTATACATATTTCCGACGTGATTTTAATCTATCATCTTACAAATTAGATGACGTTGCAGGGCAATATATTGGTGATAACATAAACAAAATTGTAACGACAGTTCATCCAATTCACGGTGATGTTACCGAATTATACAGTGAGAATCTAACTGGGTTGAATGTAAATGATTTTATCCATATTGAAATCACTGGGTTTTCATCTGATTATTATGCAAATGGTCGTAAATTCCGTGTTTTGGATATTCAAAAGGAAACAGAAAAATTCATATTAATTGGAGGACATTACAGTGATATTGATACATTAAAATCAGTAAAATGGGGTATGGCAAAAGATGATGTTACTCCACAAGATATCTTCCGATTGTCGAATGGTTCATCAAGTGACCGTGCAATAGTTGCGAAATATTGTCTACAGGATTGTAACATAGTGCATCACTTGATGCGCAAGATAGATGTAATAACAGGATATGTGGAAATGGCAAGAATTTGCAGTGTACCAATAAGCTTCCTTGTGTTCCGAGGACAGGGTATCAAACTCACGAGCTATGTAGCCAAAAAATGCCGTGATAAAAATACATTGATGCCTGACCTTGATAGGAGTGGAAGTAACGAGGGGTATGAAGGTGCAATTGTTCTTCCGCCTAAATGTGCGATGTATATGGACAATCCAGTAGCATGTGTTGATTATGCGTCGCTATATCCATCCGCTATGATTTCACAGAAATATTCTCATGATACAAAAGTATGGACTAAAGAATATGATTTATCTGGTAAGTTATGTAAGCAGACGGGTGACATGCAATATGATAATCTTCCTGGGATGGAGTATATTGATATTGAATTTGATACTTATGTATATGTACGTAAGACCCCGACTTCACGAGCAGATAAAGTAAAGTCTGGTAAAATGATTTGCCGATGGGCGCAATCCGAAGATGCGATTATGCCAGCTATCCTACAAGAGTTATTGAAAGCAAGGTCAGATACTAGGAAAATGGGAAAGATTGAAAAAGATCCATTTATGCAAAATATACTAGAAAAACGTCAATTGGGATATAAAGTAACTGCTAACTCATTGTATGGTCAATGTGGTGCAAAAACATCCACATTTTACGAGAAGGATATTGCAGCATCCACAACAGCTACAGGACGTTCCATGATTATATATGCAAAACGTATGATAGAGGATGTATATGGAAATCTGGAATATGAAACTAAACAACATGGTTCGGTTCTCACAAAGGCTGAATATGTATATGGTGATACAGATAGTGTATTCTTTACATTCAATCTACAAGACCCGATAACTGGTGAAAACATTCGCGGTAAAAAAGCACTGGAAATAACAATAGAAATTGCACAGGATGTAGCACATTTATGTTCCTCGTTCCTGAAGGCACCTATGGATTTAACTTATGAGAAGACGTTGATGCCGTTTGTATTATTGTCTAAAAAAAGGTATTTCGGTATGTTATATGAGAAGAACCCCGATGAAGGACAACTGAAATATATGGGATTAAGTCTAAAGCGTAGAGATGCATGTGATTATTTGAAAGATACATATGGTGGGATATTGAATTTATTGGTAAAGGAAAATAACATTGAAGGTTCTATAAAATTCTTGGATACATCATTGAATGATCTAATTTCGGGAAAAGTTGCTATGGATAAACTGACAATCACTCGTGCATTAAGAAGTGATTATAAGAATCCAAACCAAATCGCACATAGGGTTCTAGCCAATAGGATTGGTGAACGCGATCCAGGAAACAAACCGAAGCCCGGTGACCGTGTTAAATATTTATTTATTGTTAATAAAAAACCCAAGGTTTTAATGGGCGAGCGTATTGAAACTCCCGCATTCATAATATCAAGTAAAATTAAGATTGATTATGCACATTATATTACAAATCAATTAATGAAACCATTACAACAGTTATTTGGACTCGCAGTAGAATTAATATGGACCCATCAGCGAAAACTAGGTGCTATTAAGACATACAAAAAGGATATTGAAGTTATGGAAAAGGAATGTAAGAAAGACTACGAGTTATTCATGAAGAAAAAAGAAAAATATTGTTCCGTAAAAGTAAAAACACTATTGTTTGATAAAGTATTAAACCAGATATCGAATGATAAAAATAATATGCAACCGATCACTAACTTCTTTCGCTAGATTATATTCGATCCATTAAATGTATTCTGTTAATAATATAAAGTTTTTTTGTTTTTATATAGTAAAATGGAATTAAGAAAAACAAAGTGTTATTCAGGATTAGCAAATCTTGGAAATACTTGTTTTTTAAACTCATGTTTACAGGCGTTAAATCACACATACGAATTAAACGATATATTGGATAAAGCACATATAGGCGAGGGTGACAAGTATCTCATATTAAGCGAATGGAATGATTTACGAAATATTATGTGGAGAAAGGATGCAATTGTATCGCCAAGACAGTTTGTATCAAATGTACAAAGAATCGCACGCAACAAAGGAAAGGATCTATTTACAGGATGGAGTCAAAATGATATGCCCGAGTTTCTATTGTTTATTATCGAATCCATACACGAAGCAATATCCCGTAAGGTAAATATAAATATTCAAGGTAATATGGAGAACCCTATAGATAAATTAGCACTGGAATGCTACAAAATGATTCAAAGCGAATATGCTAAAGATTACTCTGAAATTATGGGGCTTTTCTATGGTATTCATGTATCGCAGATTTCATCAATTGATGGTACTATAGTGCATTCAATTAAACCAGAAAGTTATTTTGTTATGAATCTCCCTGTTCCTACCAAATCATCAGTTACGATATATGATTGTTTTGACGCATTTACCAAACCTGAAATCCTATCTGGAGAGAACGCATGGTTTAATGAAAAAAGTGGACGGAAAGAGGATATAAAAAAAAATATATCGTTTTGGAATTTTCCTAGTGTTCTCATAATTACACTTAAACGTTTCACGTCAGATGGTTCGATGAAAAATAATGATTTAATATCCTTTCCGCTTACAGATTTAGATCTATCAAAGTATGTGTCTGGATATAATCCAAGTTCTTATAAATACGATTTATATGCGATATGCAATCATATTGGTGGAGTACATGGTGGACATTACACTGCGTTCGTTCGTAATTATGCGAACGAATGGATACACTATAATGATACTAACGTAGGAATTATTACGAACCCCGAATCGATAGTAACTCCAATGGCTTACTGCCTATTTTATCGCAAAAAAAATAAATAACTATAATATATCATGAGCGATACAAAACCAGATAATACTATTGAAGTTGATTTAAAAGGAATTTTTAATAGTCAAAATACTATTACTGTCATTTGGTTTTTAGCAGTTTATTTTTTCATATTGGTTATTTTAGCTATATTCTTTAAGGATAAATTGGCATCTGCACAAGCATTATCAGAACAAATCGTAGATATATTAGTTTTTGGTACTCTGGCATATTATTCATTGTATGTTTACTATGAAAACAAAGATCAAACATTAGAAGATTATTTAAAGCGTGAATTAGAAGATTTAAACACTACTATTTATTTTGGTATATTTGCAATTGGATTAACTGGTGTCATGTATGCATATAAATTACTCACCATGTCAAATAGTGCGCCATTCTCACTTGCTTTCTTATCCAGCGTTAGTTGGATTTATTTGTCAGTAATCTTGATATTTAATTTTTTTAAGTATGTTCTCCAGATTTCTCTGTTAGATATTATATTTTCATCATCTAATAACGAACCAGAAACAGTTGTGGAAACTGACGATGTATCGGATGAAGTATTCAATATATCTAATAATTTATATACTTTTGACGACGCGAAAAATGTATGCGGTTCATACGGAGCGAGATTGGCTAATTATGACGAGATCGAAAATGCATATAATAATGGTGCTGAATGGTGTAACTACGGATGGTCCGATGGACAAATGGCATTTTTCCCTACTCAAAAAGATACTTGGTCTGTTCTCCAAAGAAACAAAAAGCATGCAAATGATTGTGGCAGACCTGGAGTGAATGGTGGGTATATGGGTAATCCATATATTAAATTTGGGGTAAACTGTTTTGGAAAAAAACCAATTGCATCAGAAGCCGACCTTTTTCGTATGAATGCTAAAAAAAATCAACTCACTCCAGCAATAAAAGATGGGACCCTAACGAAAGAGTGGGAAGACGCTACTATCAGTTCATTCAATAAAGAAAAATGGTCTCTCTATAAAACGCCTAATTTAGAAAAACTACCAACTGAATAATGATGGAGCAAAAACATAATCAATCCAAATGATACATCCAATAATAGATACATCCATGAATCCTTATTTTTATTGATTGCATAATACGCGAACAAACCGTAAAAAATCGCATGTATTGGTCTCAAATAATTCCACCATATATTACCACCAAAAACCTCAGCACCTGTTTTCCTCGAATCAGTTATATATATATACATGAATCCTATAGCCGGTAACAAGGCTATATAACCTAGTATAGGAAGATATACAATATTTATATTTTTTGCTATATAAGTAATTAGTAAGCGGGAACCTATACAACAAATCAAGAATAAAAGAAATCGTTTTTGTAATTGATTCATATATAATATATGAGTATATATTATATAATATGTCATGTTGTAATGCTAATACGACGGCAAATACATGTCTTAGAATGACAGATGGGAAAAAGTTTAAATTACCACGGAAATTTACTAGGAAACAATGTAAAAATCCAAGAGGATTTACTATGAGGTCGTCTTGTTCTCCGTATATCGGATGTAAAGGTGGAGGTATACAAGCTGTATCCGTTTTGGTATCAAAAGATAATGCTGTGAATGGTACAATTGTCTTTATAGAAACTGCAAATGGATTGAAAATAACATATGATATAAATGGACTTTCTGACGGAAAACATGGATTTCATATACACGAATGTGGCGACTTAACAGACGGCTGTAAAAGCGCATGCGCGCATTTCAACCCATATAATAAAAAACACGGAGATATAGATTCACAGGAACGACATGCAGGAGACTTAGGCAATATAATTTCTAAAGGCGGTAAATGCAAAGGGACTATAATTGCAAGTATCCTGTCGTTGAAATTTACACATCGTGCGTGCATTATCGGACGGATGATTATACTCCATGAAGATGAAGATGATTTAGGACTAGGAGGAGACGATGAATCGCTAATAACCGGTAACGCTGGCGCACGAGTTGCATGCGGTGTTATAGGAATAAAACAGAACGGCGTTTAGTTTTACGTCTATTGGTGACTTGTTTTGTTGGTCGTCTCGTGTTCCGTCCTTTATGAGTATCCAATGTTTTTTCATAGAGTGTGTCATATTTATCCGATTCCATCACGTCCGTGATAAAATCCGAATTTATAATATTTGATGGCGATAATTTTCTCATTACTAAACCAAGTGGGATGGAGAGATGTTTCAATGCAGGATATCCAGCGACACATTCTTTCATATCGCCTCCGCCTCCGTGAAAATCTGGAAATATTGTAGTCCCAAATTGAACTTTGTCTAAAAATGCGTCTTCGTATATCATATACAATATTTGTATATTTATTTTGTGGTATTTCTGCGTATATCAGACGTTGTAGTTACTTCACGATTATCCTTGAGATATTTTACGATATATTCCACGTGCTCCTTATTCGGTATGATCTTATGTAATGACTCTTCAATATATCCGAACGTTAATGGTGCATATTCTTTACGATCATACACTTTGAGATTGCCATCACTTATATCAAGCTTAGTACTGCGTATATTATGCGTATCCACAAAATTGCATATTTGGACTGTAAGTTGGTTTTTAGAATCCCTTATTTGTCGAATCTTCTCATTTGCTGATTTCAATTGAGTGTCAGTCGCAACCCATTTTTGTATGTTGTTAACAAAATCTGTTTTTGATTTATTATTATCCATTTACAATAATAAATATATTATTTTATCTTTTTCCACGACGAGACTTTTTTGTCTTGGTGGATTTTTTGTTTTTTTTACCCTTTCGCGACTTAGTCATAGTCTTTCTACGTCTGAATGTATTGTTAGCATATAATAGAAGAGCAGGAACAGCGACGTTAGTTAAAACTCCACGTCCACCTGACTTTCTACCTCCGTTTACAGCGTTACATCCAGCACCTCCTTCCATACCCGTATCTTCTGTTTCCATGTTTTCGCTCATATCTACTCCTTCGTCCATACCCATATTTCCTTCGTCCATACCCATATTTCCTTCGTCCATACCCATATTTCCTTCGTCCATACCCATATTTCCTTCGTCCATACCCATATTTCCTCCACCTCTCCTCATATGATCTCTACCTCCATCCATATCATTTCTCCCCATATCATTTCTCCCCATATCATTTCTCCCCATATCATTTCTCTTCATATGATCTCTACCTCCATCCATATCATTTCTCCCCATATCATTTCTCTTCATATGATCTCTACCTCCATCCATATCATTTCTCCCCATATCATTTCTCCCCATATCATTTCTCTTCATATGATCTCTACCTCCGTCCATATGATTTCCTCCACCTCTCTTCATATTATTGTTTCTCTTACTTCGATTCATGGACCTTCTTCTTCTTCTACCGCCAGTAGGGACATTATCCGATGGTGGTGTAATTTGAATAACATTAGATCCAGGTATTGACGTTTGACTATCAGTATTTCCATACCTGGCAATAGCCCAGTCAGCAGCTCCCGAACCACCGTTTAATTCGCTAGATGAAAGTGGATGTGAACCTCCTCGTTTTTGACTACCATAAATTTCCATTTTATATATATTGGTTGTAGATTATAAAAAAAAATGCGTATTATTTTTTATTTTTTGAGGCAATTGAATAATTAGATATAATATTGCTAAAACAACCATGATAAAAAATACATTATATAGACAAATGAACCATATATAAATATAAATTTCATCATATATGAATTTTACAACTGGTTTAATAGTATCTTTTATATCACGTTTTATGTCTTCATTCTTGAAGAAATCAGCAACTACGTTGCGCATTGTATTAAAACAGTAATAGAAAAATAATAAATATTATATACGCGTTTATACATAATATTTATTATTTCATTGTATATCATAATGAGCGGAATTGTAGAACCAAATGACAATTTTTCATTTGATGAATTAGTTTTGACGACTCCAGTTGTCATTACTGGCGGTAATCACTTTATAAAATATTTGCTAAATGAACGACCACTTTACATTCAACCGCCGAATTGCAAGTTAAAACAGGGTATAATAAAAGCAGGTAAACGATCGTATTGTGATTTAATGTTTACTAACGAGAATGAAAATTTCATTAGATGGATGGAGAATTTAGAAATTCATAGTAGAAAAATAATTTTTAATAATCGTGCTAAATGGTTTGAGACTGAGTTAGAAGAACACGACATAGAGAACTCGTTTGCTTCGCCATTGAAGATATTTAAATCGGGTAAGTTTTACATTGCGCGTGTGAATGTACCTAGTGTTCTAGGTAAAAATACCTTAAAAATTTATGATGAAAATGAGAACATTATAGATGGAGATACTTTAAAAGAAAATGAGAATGTAGCAACTATACTTGAAATACAAGGAATTCGATGTTCTCCTCGTATGTTTCAGATAGACTTAGAAATAAAGCAACTGTTACTATTGAAACCAGTAGACATATTTGATAAGTGTATACTGTTAAAACCTTCTAAACATTTAGAAGAACGAAAGATGGCTACAATAAATATACAACAACTAGAAAAAGAAAACGAATATAAAATACCCGAACCAGTTTTAGAACCCGAACCAGTTTTAGAACCCGAACCAGTTATAGAACCCGAACCAGTTTTAGAAGTAAATGTGAAATTATCGGATGGTTTAGAAGAAATAGAATTAGAAATAGATTCCATCGAAACACACGATAAAATATGTCTCAAAAAACGCGATGATATGTATTATAAAATGTATAAGGAAGCTCTAAAAAAAGCTCGAGTTGCAAAAGAATTAGCATTACGAAGTTATTTAGATGCAAAGCATATAAAAAATACTTATATGTTGACTGATTTAAGCGATGATAGTGATTTAGACGAAGACTTAGACATATATGAAAATTAATTTAGCAAATAAAATTCATTTAACGAAAATAATTTTATCAACCGTTTATATAAACAAGATGTCGAATTTTCTACAACAGTTAAAGAAAGGACTTTCCAAATGGTTTGAACCTAACCGAATTATATTTTTTGTTATAGTAATTTTATTATGCGTTGCGCTCTTGTATTACTCTAATAGTAAGGTTATGGGTTTTGAAGGAATTGAGGATGGTTCTACAACTTCTGAACCTACCGATGAAGAGGTTCTCCCATCTCCTATAGTTTCTCAAGATAATTACACACTTTCACCTACTGCCAATCCAATCGATCTCTTACCAAAGGATGCTAACAACCAATGGACTTCATTAAATAATCTGAATGGTTCCAATATTAACATGCCAGATCTTCTCCAATCTGGAATCCATATTGGTTTAGACACTGTTGGTCAAAGTCTTCGTAATGCCAACCTTCAAGAGCGTTCAGACCCGATAATACCTGCAGTTGACACTGGACCATGGAATAAGAGTACAATAGAACCTGATTACGGTAGAGTTCCTTTGAATATTGGAGAGTGTAGTAGATAATTTACATATATTAAATTAAATATTTGTAAATTAAGTCCGATCAAGTATGAGAGTTTATACGTAAAACCAGTTTGTTATCTATATTACAATATGTATATATTTAATAGATGGGCGTGAGAACATATACATTTCCAAATGGATTCAAATTGATTTATGAAAAATCACTGGGAAATATACCAGTTACATTTACACGGACATTTTGTAATTTTGGTTCAGTCGATGAACCAAAGGATGCAAAAGGTTCGGCACATTTTATCGAGCATATGTGTTTTAAAGGAACATCATCTATTGAAGATTCTTTACAACTTACCCAGACGTTTAATAAGATCGGTGCGTATATGAATGCAATGACAAATAAATTATTTACATCTTATATTGTTAAATGTGATAGTAACTATCTAGAAAATATGGTGAATTTGGTATCCGATATGATGCTAAATTCGGTCTTCGATGAAAAAGAATGTGTAAAAGAAGAAGACGTTGTAATAGAAGAAAATTTAAAATATAGTAATAAATCAGATTCAATATTATTCGAAGAATTGGATAAACTGTTGTATAAAGACAGCATATACGAATTACCGATCGACACTATGTCATATCATACAAAGAAACTTACATGTTCTAAAATTCGTGATATATATAAATCACGATATCAACCGAACCAAATGATTTTAAGTGTTGTATCAAATTTACCATTTGATCATATCAAACATATTGTTACATCATCATTATTTGTAAAAACTAAAAACCGTGTATTATGCTATTCAAAAGTGAATCAACATTTACCGAATCAAACTGACACATTGTATAAGATAATTGAAAAAAAAACAGATAAGACAACACACTTAGCTATTGGGTTTCGCGTAGACGAAATAGACTATTACAAATTAACAATATTGAAAACGATTATCGGAGGGACAATGGGTAGTAGATTATTTATTACACTAAGAGAACAAAATGGCATGACATATAATTCTAGCGCAAATGTATCAATATATATAGATTATGGAGATTTAACATTTCATACAGAATCTGATAGTAAAAAAATGATGCGAAATGGTAAAGGTAAAAAAGGCGTATTCCCTTTAATTATTGATATAATACGAGATATAGTGAAAAATGGAGTAACTGAAAATGAAGTAAAATTAGCAAAACAAAATTTGGAAGGTATAATTAAAACCAATTTAGATGATAATGATTCTAACTGCATACACAATGGTGTATCTGGATTATTATATCCAGATAGGATTATTTGCCCCTACAATGAACTATATGACAAAAAATACAAAAATATAACAATACATGAAATCAATGAAATCGCGCGTAAATATTTACATCGTCGTAATATGAGCGTTTGTTTATCCGGAGGAAACCCACCTAAGTTATCTGAAATCAAAGTTTTATGTGAACAAATATAAGTTGTATAAAATGGGTGTTATACTCATGAACAGTATACATTTTTACGTAATTATTCATAGATATATCGACAATAATTATATTTTATTGTAAAGCGTTTTTTTATATGAATATTGTATACAAATAATCATATGAATTTTTTAGACGTTTTAGGATATATATTAATATTGTTTATAATTGGTATATGTTTCTATATATATTTCGATAGTGATAGTTTTCAATTGAAGTGCATTATTTCTTCGGTTGATGGTAATAAATATTGCGTGCGTGAAAGGAGTGATATAAAAGCAGCCGCAGACCTTCTAGCTAATACCGCGAAACAGTGTAAAAATCTGGTTGTATATATGAGTAAAAAACATCCAGATGACGAGCGTGTAAAACGATTAGTAAAAGGATATAATCCTCAAAAGATTATGGAAACCTTACCAACCAGTCAATATACTGCATATAGTGAGAACAAAGGTGAAAAACTTGCATTTTGTTTGAATACGAAAAAAAACGATTCGTCAAATTTAATTGATCAGCATACCCTAATGTTTGTAGCTATACATGAACTATCTCATATAATGACCAAATCTATAGGGCATAAAAGTGAATTTTGGGATAATTTCAAATTCATGCTACAAAATGCTAAAGAAGCGGGTATACACGAACCGAAAGACTATAAAAACACTCCAGCTGAATATTGCTCCATGAAACTCACAGACAATCCTTATTATGATGCAAAATAATCAAAATGATTTTTTTACGAGAATATATTAAGATTCCATTTTTTTTTACTCGTCTTCGGTTCTTCGTATAGAATAGAATTAAATTTTCGTGATAATGATTTGTAACATATTACACCGACCCGAAAGAAAAATGAGACAAAATTATCTTAAAAAAATAAAATTATCAGTCATTTCTCATTTGCTATTTGATAAATGAAATAGTAAACCATTTAATACATCTGATTATTAGAAAATGGAATATATTAACTCAAAATCAAACGCAAACTCACCTCTTCTTGATGCCATTAATCCTCCAATAGATGGAAAAGCATAAAAAGATTAATTATAAAATAAAACAAAAAATAATATATGTATATATTAAGATTATATGTCAAATAATGATTTGTTTGAATTTGCAGAACAAGGAAATTTAATAGGAATAACTGAATTAATTAATAAAGATGAGAATATGGATACTAATGCCAAAAATGAGTTGGGTGACACAGCACTTATGCATGCATCAAACTCAGGTCATTTAGAGATTGTTAAGTTGTTAGTTGAGAAAGATGCGGATATTAATGCTAAACAAAATACTGGTTTTACAGCACTTATACTGGCATCAAAATCCGGTCATTTAGAGATTGTTAAGTTGTTAGTTGAGAAAGGTGCAGATATTAATGCTAAAACTAATATTGGTTTCACATCACTTATATATGCATCAGAAGAAGGTTATTTAGAGATTGTTAAGTTGTTAGTTGAGAAAGGTGCAGGTATTAATGCTAAAACTAATTCGGATGGCACAGCACTTATTAAGGCATCATACAATGGTCATTTTAAGACTGTTAAGTTTTTAGTTGAGAAAGGTGCAGCTATTGATGCCAAAGATAAGTGGGTTAACACAGCACTTATATATGCATCAGAATTAGGTTTTCCAAAGATTGTTAAGTTTTTAGTTGAGAAAGGTGCGGATATTACTGTTATAAATAGTAATGGTTACACAGCACTTATGTATGCATCAGAAAACGGTTTTCCAGAGATTGTTAAGTTTTTAACACCTCGTCCATCTCTACTTTCACCTCCAACAATCTTTAACAATTATAATGCTTGTATGGAAAAACAAAAATTACAGATTAAGAGAGATGAAAATTTTATTACTTTGGAGTCATGGGATCCTCTTGTTGATCAATTTATAGAATTATCAGATGGATATTGTTACAGTGATTCAGAAATTATGGGTTTTTTTAATGCTGAAACAAAACTATCTCCATTCAATCGTAAACCATTTAATACAGAAGATTTTGGAAAAATGGATTATATTAACTCACACCCAAATGCAAACCGTCCTCTTCCTGTCCGCCCTACTCCACCAATAGGTGGAAAAACGAGAAAATATAAAAAGAGTAATTGTAAAAATAAAACAAAACATAACGATAAAACAAAACATAAAAATAAAACAAAACATAAAAATAAAACAATACATAAAAATAAAACAATACATAAAAAGAGTAATTATAAAAATAAATGAAAAAATGTGTATATTTTACACCTTTTTACATTTCAAACACCGATTTTACTTAGTATACGATATGTAAAACAATAGTTATCATTCTTTGTTACAAATAATTCGGTTTCATGATAAAATATAATTAATGTTGCTTGTCAATTATATTACGAGAATATATTAAGATTCCATTTTTTTTTACTCAATTTCGGTTCTTCGTATAGAATAGAATTAAATTTTATTAAATTTTCTGGGTAATGATTTGTAACATATTCGTGCATATTTTGTATACCCATTGATAGATTGCAGCTACTACATACGGGACGAATATTTTCTACAGTAACTGCGCCACCACTTGCTTCTGATTTTACGTGACCTGCGTGGAAATTGAATACATCGATTACTGATGTCCTACAACAAACACAAAAAACGCTATTCTTATCCTTACCAACATGAGTGTTCCACGCATCCTCTCTTATTTTCTTTGGTATTGTCGCCTTCTTAGATACTACACTCTTATGTTTTCGTATCACGATACCCTTTTCCAACTGTATAATTGCTTTCACCCACTCATATCTATATTCATCGGATACATGACTGAATAAACCGAGATACATACCAGTGTCTTTGCATTTATTCAATATATTCAAGTTAGTCGTTTTCGAATCTGGATATTGTTCGGGATTCCATTTACTCAATTTCAAATTATAATCTTCAACTATTCTTTGTAGTTCGATTGATGTAGTAATTTCGAGATATTCTGTTAGAACACCCAATGCTTCTTGGAAAAAATCAAAAAAAATATGAGGTCGTCTAGCGCGTGAACTTTTGGACCAAATTGTAGGATATCGTTCTTTGAAATATAATGCAGTTTTTTCAGGAATTTCTTTATCAATCGTATCTGGAAAATCTGGCAATGTTGTATTTTTATTCAAAATTTTATAGTTTTCTTTTACATCTTCTAATGTATCAACAACTACGATTTCAACCGCAACTTGGAAATTACACACTCCATGACAAATCCGCCTGACTGCTTCAAACCGATGTTGTCCATCTATTATGTAATGTTCTCTTGTTTCCTTACAAAAATGGATGTTTATTACACCTAAAAAATTACAGACTCCATTCTGTTTCAATATATTAGATTGATATAGAACTATATCATTTACTTTTGATTCATCACATAGACGCTGTATGTGAGGAATTTGTGGATTGTATGCGATCAATTTATCACTTCGTATACTACCCAAATATCGGTTATTTATTTTTATTGATTCGTCTAAGTTATCGTATAACATGTTATCTATCTATAGATATAGACATGTTTATATCTTTAACTTATTATTTTTATTGTTTTGGGATTAAGTTACGATTTGTGCTGCTAACGATTTTATATTCTCGTGTAATTTCGTTGTAAGATACAATGTAAGTGAATCCATATTCAAGTGTATTCACAACTATATATTCCCCGAATGTACTGACCGTGCAGTCTCTGCCAACTAGTTCGTAATTTGGCATAGTATTATAAAAGGATGGCATTTTGTATTGATTGTTATTTTGATATACTATTTATAAATATAATTCAAAATAACAATCAATTTTCCGATGATCTGACACAAAAATGTTGTATGATATTTTTAATATAGATCTAATATAATAATATTCAGTATAAAAATGACAGATAATTTTAGAGTATGTATATTAAATCCAGATAATACGATTGGTGAAACGATCATATTTAGCGACAAACTAATACATTTGGATGATACGATTCAAACTATAAAAAATAAAATCCTACTGAAACTAGGATTAGACAGAGTATCATATAATGAATTATATTTATTCGCATATTTCATGATAGAACCAATATCCGATACGAATTTATTGGATATATACAATGGATTAATCGGTGATGACGAAGAGTTATCAGGAGATAAACTGAAACATTTTTATAATAATTATACGACAGAACCGATTGATTTTACAGATGGACTATATACATTCGAAAATATACGCGAATTATTTTCAAAAATCCAAACTAGAAAATATGCACTAGGTCGTAAATTCACTAATTCAATAAATCACTTGTTCTCTGTAAACCCATTCCAATCTACAACTGCATTTATAAAAGAAGACACTCAATTATATTCATCTGATACATCCGTTCTATTACATACTGGTGGACAATTAAAAGATAATATCATATATGTATGCCTTGCCAAAGATGTCCTTGGACGATCCGACGCGATTCCAAAATATATTATCGATTCCTATTATCCGTCTTTATCTGCGAATGGAATAAACGGACTATCGGATTTAATTGGACGTTCTCAAGAACTTATATCTGAAACCAAACAGAATATTTCTGTAGATGTTATACGTTTGCATGATACAGTAGATATGTTCTATAAAATAAAAAAAGATAATGAATTTCTACCTTATACAAATGCGGGTATTATCAAATTTGATATAGGATTAAAAACTGAATTTGTAAACCTATTGCCATTGGATTCTATTTTCAAAAATATACATGCAACAATGAAAATTCCGTTTATAAAGTATAATCCTGGATTTCGCAGAGAGAATATGTATCGTTTGTATAGCAGAGACATATATTCAAACGGTCGTCGCAAACCCTTTCTAGATGCCGTAACAATTCGCAAATTGAGTAAAGAAACTGGAAAATCTGGAGAAATATCATTGTATACAAACTTCCAATTTAAAACAATGGATGTAAAATTATATATTGATTTTCAAAAGGATGGTAGTTTGAGAGTTCATTCGAATTTGAGTCAACCTATATCACAAAACGAATTAAATTCATTGTTACTAGACGGAATGGAACCGGTTATATCTGATATTAATAAGTACATTCAGCCGATAGGATATAGCATTAAACAATTCAACAATTTCAACATTGAAGTTTATAATATTGAATATATATCTAGTATTCCTATTAAAAAACCATCTGACTTTAATTTAAATGCGTATCGTAGTTGCTTGACCAGTTTATTTGTAATTGAGTCATTGGATGTGAATTCACCAACAGGTGCGAAATTACAATTCAAACGAGTTGATAATTTCCAAGAAATGAATCAAATTGATGAGTTCATAAATATTGAAAAAAATACACATGCAGAAGTATACGATATTATACTTGCATTAATAAAAGAATTTAAATTTACCGAAGAAGTCGCCAGAAACCACGTGATTAGCTTTTTCACAAAACATACAGTAGATATAAATGAAAACACTGGATTTCCTGTAAATTTACGTATTTCACCGACGGATAAAATACTTCATATTAGTGTGAATAATATTACATCATTTAATTACGTAGATATTATAAAGACATACATAGATAGTATAATACGAATTTACCAATTGCCAAAGACATCAGGAGTATCGTTAAAAGATATTCAAGATACTTGTAAGCGCGAAATCAATTTCAACACAATAGAACCAAAAATGATAGAAGTTGTTGAACGACCGCCTCCTACACAAGCCATAGAATTAGATCCAGAATTCTTTATGAAAACAATTGCCGAAGAATCTAAACAGGAACCAGAATATAATGAAGACGACGATGAAATGTTTGGCATTGAGTTTGATATGGAAGGTGGAGCAAATGAAGACGATGATGATATAAATCCTTACGGCATGAAATTGAAAAATCCAACCTTATTTCAGAAACGAATCGAAGACCGTGACCCCGAATTGATTAAACTGAGTGGCGATAAAAAATCAAATCAATTCTCACGCACATGTAGAGGCGAAGTAAATCGTCATCCAGTCATGTTAAACGAAACTGAAAAAAAACGTATTGAGGATGCAGATAAAGCAAAAGGTAAATTCACAGATTGGAGTGAATTGTTGAAAGAAGCTTCTATTACTGGTCCAGAAGATCTCCGTCCATATATAACTGCATTATGGAATAACAAAAATACACCAATGGACAAAAAACAATTTGGAATTTTTACAAAAAAACTAATAGAAACGGATAATACACTTAAATTTAATAGGAAAAACGAGAAAGAATATATTAAGCAATTGAAGGATAAAAAACTACCAGATGACGCAGATGTTTTTCTAATCGAACTCAATAAAACAAAACCATCAGATAAAATAGAAGTGTATGTGAAGAATGCAATGACAATCAAACGTGAATTTATTATACAGCGAATATGGGAACATCTTGAACCTATGAGAGGGTCATATTTAAGCGCAATATCTTATAGCACTGATCCAGATAAGAAATTTTGGTATATTTGTCCAAGATATTGGTCTTTAAAAACAAATCGCAGTATCATGGAAGATGAGGTGAAACAATTAATAGAAAACGAAGGTCCACAAATAATGATACCATATAAAGCCGAAACCGTTCCAAAGGGTGCATATATATACGAATTCGCCCATCCACAGGAACATTTTGTTGATGGGAAATATATACCTCATTACCCTGGATTTATTAAGAATTCGAAATCCAAATTTAATTTCCCGTGTTGTTTCAAGCGCGACCAGGTAATCGAAGATACTGTCTTACCATCTGAACAAGACAATAATGTGAAATCGGTTGATACAGACACATATATAACTGAAGAATATAAATTCCCAATTCAAAAAAAACGATGGGGGTTTTTACCAAAACCTGTACAGGATTTCTTCGGGATCGATAACAACGACTGTGTTGAGTCAAACACAATTAAACGCAATCATCCATGTCTTCTTAGGTATGGAGTAGAACAATCAGTGGATCAATCTATTATTGGCTGCTTTGCTGACATATATGCACATTTTAATAATATTTCACAAGTTCCTACTATCCCAGAAATGCGAAAAATAATAGTAGCATCGGTTACGCTAGAGGATTTTATTTCGTATAATAATAATTCGTTATCTAGTATATTCAGACCAGATACATATGAAATACCCGACCCATCGAAATATACAAATTCGTCATTCTATAAATCAATCAATATAGAAAATGAATTAGAAGTAGAAATGAGAAATTCGATTGTCGGTGCTTATGAAAACTTCCAACGATATTTACTCGACCCTGAATCCCACATTGATCATACGTATTTATGGGATATAATGACAAAACCAAATAAAAGATTATTTCCAATATCAAAATCTGAAGTTTCATCGAATATAAGAATCAACATGATAATTTTAGAAATTACAAAGGATACAGAACATATTGAATTGGTATGTCCAACAAATATGTATTCAGTTTCTTATGATATTATGAAATCGAAGACATTTATTTTACTGAAGCAAGATGATTTTTATGAGCCGATTTATGTGTATGAAGATAATAACGGTACAATTAATCCTAAAAAATGGTTTAATCCGCTAGGGTTATATGAAGGCATTGAAATGAATAGTATTTTAATGAGGATTCAGAAAATAACAACCGACCAATGCAAACCAAAAAACAGTCTCAAATTAAAGGATGTAGATGGCAAGCCTATATACACATATACAAGGGCATTGAGTGCTAGTAAAACATTGGGTTTACTACGCAATGTAGGCAATTTCATAATTCGCGACCAAGTTGTAAACTATCATTTTAAAACAATCGGATTTTCAGTGGAAATTGATACAGAATCTATATTTGTGCCTTGTTTTCAATCGAGTTTTATCCCTTCACTAAGTATTACATTCCAGAATGACAGTGACAATTGGACAAATTACGAAACCACTATACGCTTACTTGGTATTGTATTTGCTAAAACGCAACGACAAATAGACTGTATTCCTAGCCGAAAAGTAATCAATATAAATCAAGTAATTGGATTATTAACACGAACTAATCAATATATTAAATTAGATAAACCAATTTCAAAAGACGCGAGTAAAATAATTGACGCACAATTTGGGTTGAATATAATGGATATACGCGGTAGTGATTATGTAGATGCTGATATAAAAGTTAGTACAAACCGCCCACCAGATCCCGAGCGAATATCTACAATTAATAAAATTCACAAAGAGAGTTATTATTACACCCAATTTCGAAGTATCGTCCGAATGTTACTCGGATTATATGATAAACGTAAAATTAAATTCGATCTTAATAAAATACTACTTAATAATGATTTGAAATACAATGATAAATTGAAAGAAGTAGAAGATAAAATCCATTTATTGGTCGATAACGAAGTTGAATTTAAAGATACACCTACAGAGTTCGATTGTAAAACTGACAAATGTAAATTAGAATTACCTATAGATAGTTATTTGATACCAAATGGAAAAAACAATCAAATTTATTTCGGTAAAATTGCAGATGAATTGATTCGTTTCAAGCGTGTTCGTTCCTTCATTATGGAACCTAAGATTTATTTGAATATAAGTAATGTCAATTATAAAACCAATCCAGATGAGATTTTGTTACTGGATTCATCCATAAATTCTGTTTATTTAAATGAAAGTAATATATTCAACGTCAATGATTACATGAAAAATATTACTTATGATATTGCCGAACCAGATACATCCAAATATATACAATCTTATTCCAATCTTGAATCAGTTATATAGAATAAATATGTTTTTTTTATACCAACATTTTTAGTTAATATGTTTTATAATATTACTTAAAAAATTGAAATGTTTTTCTTTATAAAAAGAATATAATATATTAAAATTTATAACACGTAATATGACAACAATAATTACTATTACATCAGAAGAAATTGGAAAGATTGACAATAATTTTTATGATTATTCTGGTGAGGACAGAATACTTAAAAATATAATAAGCGGCGATCATGAAGTGTTCTATTCTGGACAAAACCAAGGGCGTTTAGATTATCAATTAGTTGATGCTGTAAATTCTGGATCAACATTTAGAGTTTATTATAGGAGAAAACGTAACTCATCTTTTATGTTCTTAGGTAGCACAAAGTATTCAAGTATTGTGAAGGAACGAACTATTGACACAGAAATTAATTCTTTACCAACTGAAAGATTACAAATAAGATTAGTAATTCCTCTTGCTAATGTAACAGAAACACAAATAGATACTGAATTTGAAGGCGTTGGTAAATACAAGAAGGCTATTTTACAACATAGTGGTTTTGATATTGATGTTAATATCAATTTAGGATTTTACACAAAAATGTAACTTAATTAAATAATTAAAAAAAGCGAGGTTATATTTTAGACCAATCTCTTTTTTATTCGGCGTTTGAAATGTTAAAAGGTGTAAATCTTCAAGGGTGTAAATAATTTACAGTTATATCGCATTTTTTTGTATCAATATAATAATATTATTCGTCTCATAAAAAAATACAACTTCATCCATCCTAAGTTTATTTGTTTTTTTTTCTTACATCAGTTTCTTAATTTATTTTTCATTTATTAAATTAAGAATTAACACTTATTTTTTTTTGTATAAACATTCTAAGTCATATTTACATAAATCCCATATTATAATCGTCATCGCAAACCGCAGCGTCCGATTTTTTTATATTCGTAATATTATTACGAATTTTGATTGTATTCAACTCGCATCCATCACCAGCATCACTATTAAAACCAAACATTTTATCGATATTATTTTCAGGTTTGGATACAGCAGCTGATAGTTTTACCATTTCCTTCATATCCAATATCACATTGAATGCACCAGTTCCATATTTACCATATTGACCGCACATGACACTAGCTGATACACCACGCATATGATCCAATTCCGCATGACGGGCTGCACCCAATAGGACTTCTGTATGCACCTCAAACGTCGCTTTCGCAATTGGTCCAATATTATCATTTAATAATCCCGAACGGAATATAGGAACCATGTTCTTACTGATTGCCATCCTATCGCACAATAGACTCAAGTGATGATAGTTAATATACGCGTCACTGAACTCCATAACCTCCGAAATCTCATTGAACAACATTTGTCTAGCGGCTTCAATTCCTAGAACGTCGTGTATCTCGCGAATATCATTACTGTAAGTGCGAATCACATCAATATAATCTAATCCGAGTATATGCAATAAATTCGAACCAGTTGTATCGAGAACCCAAACATCCTTACGAACATATTTACTGTCTTCAAGAGCAACCATATTCTGTAACTTTCTCGGTGCGACTTTACTTATATTGTTAATTCCGCGTAAAACGATACTATTCAATAATACGTCTTGCATGTTCTTGAGAATAAATATCTCATCAGATTGATCCAATGTATTTGCCATGATTTTCTTTTTCTTATTTATATCAAATAATCTAATTCGGAATACAAGTTTATCACTATTATAATCTGAGAATACACAAGTTAGGTTTTCTCCATATGCGCTATTCGATATCGCATAATGCACGTCATCCATTGTAATATTTTTATCTAATAATACGCTAGCATCAAGTTCCATACGAATAACCCATTTCGAACGAGTTCTAGTATCTTCTGTAGAGTTTCCATCATTGCATTCATCTACCATATCTTCAAATTCATAGAATTGATGTAACAAAACCTTATCTGATTCTACTATAGTACTACGCTCGTTCGGGTCAAAGCATATCTGCATAGAACTTACAATATTTGATAATTTAGTAAATTCAATCATATTAGCGTATTTTGTTGCCTTTTCTTGTTCACATTCATCAATATGCTTCAAGTGAATAGTAAGAGAAGGATTTTTTGGATTACTCGTCAAACGTAAAAGTTCTTCAATACGTGGAACTCCGCGAGTAACATTGGATTTACTTGCGACTCCAGCTAAATGGAACGTATTGAGCGTCATCTGTGTAGTAGGTTCACCAATACTTTGACCTGCTATAACACCAACCATCTCTCCTGGATGGACGATAGACTGTTTGTATTTCAATACAATCATCTCCAACAACATTACAAGAGCAGTCTTATGGAAACGTTTTTGTAAACACAAACTCTTTGGTGATAAGTAATAGAAGTATAGAACTTCAAATAACTTGCCAGGTTTCACCAAAACTAGTGAATTCAATCGCTCATAATATTCCTCGATCATTTCAAATGCTTCCAATGGAGTAATGTCAACCACTGAGTTCGCATTGAGACTTAATTGTCCTTGTATATTGGATATCGAGTTAGCAAATGAAACTGGCATTTTAACTCCATCTTCATTCTTATTTTTGAAGACCGACTCTACAATCTCTTTACGACTCGCAATCATCTTATTTATGTATTTTATGCACTTAGTTTGAGCGGCAGTCGCTTGCGACTTCATGCGTTTACCAGCATCCTTTGTGTAAACCGCATCAACATTTGTTAGATCATTAATATCAAAATGCATATATATATCTTCAATACTCATTCCAACCAACGGAATAGACTGATTCTCTACGCGTGTCGAGTCGATTCCGTCATCTCCATACGCGAATTGAATAATACGACCCATGTTGTTTCGGACCGTCATGTCATACTCCACCTTCAAGTCCTCCATACCTTTGATTAATCTTCGCTGGATATATCCAGTCTGGGACGTATCACGCACCTGTAATCCATTCGCCAGACCGAAATTCAAAGTGGTCGGAATTGTCAAATCGTATACTTTCGGATGCTTTTCTACGCCTATAATATTGATCTCTGTTATCTTATCCAGAATTACGTCATTGTATGTATCGAAATTTCGGTGTTTCACACCCCACTTGATCTTGCCCATTTTCTCTGACTTTGTATTATCAATGAAGGTAACCTTTTCACTGAATTTTTTACCCCATCCAGCACGGATTGAAAATCGATGTGTTGGCAGTATATTTTTAGTTCCAAGGTTATTTGATTTCAACTGCGTGGTTGATACCTTTCCAAATACCCCAATTCGCGAACATAACATGGATATACCCTCAATCAATCGTCTAGACGCAGAACCAACTTCAACTGAGTTTTTACTAACGGTTCCGTCACCTGAAATATATCCATCCAACAACCCAACAATGAACTCTTCAGGTGCAATGAATGCATCATCCGGTACATGTTTGTGTTGCGCCCCATGTCCTACCAACTCGGTTAAGAAATCTGCCAATATACACGAATTTCCAATTACTGTAGTTGTCAATCCACCAATCTTATTTGTTCGTGATTTCTCGTCATAGCATATTGAATGCTTCTCGAACCAATTCTTCACAAACGTTCTGATATTCTCATTGTTGTTAGTTATATATATCTTGCTATTATGTACGTTTCCTTCCGCAAGGAACAATCCAATAAATATTCCGTTCTCTTTTGTGAGTTCAAACTTCTCGGGGATTTGAGTCGCTTTGCGATTTCCGTTATATGGATATACAAATTCATCCTTGATATTATCTATATTTGACCTGGAACACGTCCTCTGAAGCGAAGACTTTTTACTGTAAGGTAGATGGAAATCTACACCATTATGTTTCGACCACCATCCAGGCGAAATCTTAACACATCGGGTTGTCATTGTATCATTCATCATTTTAACCGCCGTATTAAAATCACTACCGTATACATACTTACTCTTCGGAAGGTAATCTGATAGATTGATATGGTTGACGATTACTGGAGGTTCACACAACTCACCAGTTACCGGAACACAGTCACCTACTTTGATTTCAGGTGTAGACGTTTCAACGAGTTTCTTCGTATCCTTATTCCAAATCAATAGCGACTTGCTTTCAGTTACAATGACACTGCGTCCGCCAGTCGTCTTAATCTCATACAATTCCGTTCCTGGGTCATGGCGAGTAATAGCGGTAATCGGTCCCCAAGATACAACACCATTTTCATCTGTTGTGGGGATATATACGCCATCCTCAATATTCAACAATTCCATCTGTCGCTCTGTGAAATGCTGAACTTCACCCTTGTTCTTTTCATTATCCAATTGTATATCAATCCAGCGACCGATTTCAGTATATTTGATTCGCCCATTCTCAAGTACAACAATAGGAGTTTCCCAAGTAACGGATTTCACTGCAGTATCAATAAGACCGATACGACCACCCATAGCATGGAAGAATAATTCTTTCGCTTTTAATCCCGAAATATACGAATTGTTTACGAAACCACGTGCAATAGGACTATCATCATATTTACAGAAATGCGGAAGAGTACGATTTTCAAATCCATACGGAATTCGTTTTCCATCTACGTTTTGTTGTCCCAACCCTGCAATCATTTGTGATATATTCAACATATTACCTTTGGAACCAGATTTAACAATCATTAAGAAACGATTGTCTTTATCAAGACTATCTCTTGCTACTCTACCAGACTCATCACGAGCCTTATTTAATATATTATTTACTTGATTCTCAAATTCTACCGAGTTCGCATTTGCTGTATTATTCTCAAATATTCCCAAATGTACTTTATCGATTAATGATTGCACCTCTAATTGCTGTTTAGTAACAGCTTGAATAATTTTATTTTGTGTTGTCTTATCTGCCACCAAATCACTTACACCAACACTATATGAACTGGTCTTCATGTATTCTGTTACAACATTCTGTAAGTCGTCGATGAAATTGGAACAAACCATATTGCCAAAATCATTGAATATACGATGGAGGATTCCTTTGGATGTGGAACCCATTACCGATTTTTCTATTTGTCCACGGATGTATTTTCCGTTACGGATTTCAAGAACATTATTTGATGTTGCATACTCTTCATTATCACCAAATAAATTTGTCTTGTAATTCAAGGTGATCGGTGCCATAATTTGAGACAATACATCAAAACTATTTAATTTATTACCAGCATCACGAAGAGCCTTTGTATTGACTTTAGAATACATCATCAATAGATTCATTGCATCTCTCTGTGTTAATTTAATATTCGGTCTAGTGAACCGATAGGAACCAAGCAGCGAATCCTGAAATATGCCGATGATCGGCGCATTGGATGCAGGACTCACTATTTGGTAAGGAATTGCCGCCAGATGTCTTAGCTCTGTTTCAGCTAGCACATTCTGCGGTAAATGCATATTCATTTCCATTGAATTTCCCCATAGTTTCCTATGAGGGCAGACTATACCTTAAGCCTTATCAGGTTGGTTAAACCATCATATAAGACCCATAACCGTCTAGTCGTTGAACCTTCCCCATACTCTATCATATCGAGATTAGGGGCTTGGCTGCGGATTGCCCAATCCTTCACATTTTTACCATTGGGTTCGGCAATTAACCGAGTTCCTCAAATTTGTTTCCATAAATGAGTGGTAGTGAAGGCTCTAAGGGGTTTCCCGCAATTTGGTCATGTTGCTAATGTTTTGTTTTAAAATACTTATAAATTCCTCTGCGTTTTTTCTACTTTCGCTTAGAGGAATATGAACTCCACCGAAATCAGCTTTCTTTTTATCAATTAATACATACCAACCATATTGTGTTTTATCTCTATTTAACGGGTGAATATATTTGTGTATGTCGTCGGATATATTACATACACTAATAAACCGCTCAAATTTCTTATCTTTGTAGTAACGAGCTACTCCATCAGACACTCGTTTTTTACTTTCATCGCAATGAGTAAACGTATTTCCACCATTCTTCAAGTTATATCCGTTTGGAAACAGACTATTTAACTCTTTAATGTAATGAATTTCACGTTCATCTGCATCTATAATCTCACAATATTCCAATAATTCCACATTAAGGTTTACAACGTCGTATTTACGTATCGCGTTATTCAAATAATGTGATTGGTTTTTCTTTGATGAGAATGCTTCTGAGATATGACAACGAAATCTGCCCTCGCGTCCGTATGGTCTATAGCGTTTATGGTTCAAAATGTGCGATACAGCTTGTCCCACATATATTTTACCATTGGCTATATTCGTTATTTTATATATTTCACAATATCGGGTGTCTGGATTATCCAGAATTTGATTTGATAGTTCAGTTCGGTTTGATAGTTCCATCTTATTAATATAAGATGCTTTTTATTTAAGTAGTTTTTATATAAACATTAACTAGGGAGTTGCACGCTTTTCACGCTCCCTGTTGAGGACAAAATGTTTTAGCATTTTGTGACTACATATATGCAGTCACGTCTATCCCCGTCAAAATCCGCATTGTAAGGTTTTGTCACTCCGACGTTGAATCGGAATGTATCACCTTTTTTCATAATTTTCGCAATATGACACATCATACTCATCCTATGAAGGGATGGCTGACGGTTAAATAATACCGCGTCACCATCCATCATATGACGATGGACTATATCACCGTTCATAAGAATTACAGATGTTCTGTCGATATATCTAAGTGAAATATTTCCTCCATTTTTGCGTTCTAATATCTTAGCACCTGGATACGTCTCTGGTCCGTTCTGTACCATTTTTTTTAGAAACTCACGATTCATATCATTTACTACAACTGGTTTTGTCAAATTCATAGCAATCTTCATCGGAACTCCAAGTTGACGAATACTCAAATTTGGGTCACCATTAATAACTGAACGTGAACTATAATCTACACGCTTACCCATAAGATTCCCACGAATTCGCCCCTGTTTAGAATTCAAACGCGATGAAATACATTGGTATGGTCTGCCCGACCTCTGTGCGAGTGGAGCAGCACCCTTTGTCTTATTATTTACAATCATCGCAATGAAATATTGCAACAACTTTGTTAGTCCATCAATTACATTTGCAGATGCATTGTTTTTAATTTTCTCTTGTAGGTCTTTGTTGGTTTTTATAATATTACTATAAATATGAGTCAAATCATCTTCACTTCTCTGTTGTGCGTCATGTTTGACTGAAGGTCTCACTGCAGGAGGTGGAACTGGTAAAACTTGACATATCATCCAATCTGGACGCGACCAAGTTGGACTAAATCCCATGAAATTTACATCATCATCCGAAATACGCTTGAAACTCTTTAAAACTAATTCTGGTGTAAGTTTAATATTCACTGGACCACTTTCTCCCGCTTCATTCTCCATATTGTCCCATTGGGCATATATTGTAGCCATCTCCTCTAATTTTATCTTATCTGGTTGTTTACATCCACAACCATCATCTGTTTTCTCACCACATCTCCTTACTTTAGCGGCTAATTTTGAAACGTATTCCCAACGATCCGATGCCTTCATTTTCAAAACATGTGCATGTAGTGTTTTAGATACTAATAACTTACTGCATTTAAAACATACACATTTTGAAATTTTCATTATTTCCTTCAAATGTTGGGTGAAGAATACGGGTCTAGCCAATTCGATGTGTCCGAAATATCCGGGTGTATCGATATATGTATGTCCGTCGGTAGGGCAAATAGTGCCTGGTTCTAATACTCCCATACGTGGATCAAATAATCCACCAATTACCGGTTTATTATTTATATATGTATCGCGTGAAGTTACTTCAACAACAGAATTCTTACGTATTTCATCAGGTGATAATATACTAAATTGAATTCCGATTATTTTAGAAGTCATCTGGCGATCGTTCATTACTGATTTTGACATGGTTATTATGTTATAATATTACTATTTATATTATTATGTTTGATTTCAATTTTCATCAAACAAATATAAATATATCAATAAATCACTAAATACCGACACAAAATCGTGTAAAATTGAATCTTTGTAAAATTATTTAATAAAAGAGCAATTTTCAATAACATATAGATTATTTATATAAAAATGGTTAAAATTAGAAACGATACATGTAAGACCAAGCGTATGAAGAAGGATCGCCCAGAAGATCATTATTCAGACTCTGAGAATATTGGGTCAGAGGATTCAGATACTGAATCTGATACTGATTCCGAATACAAACCACCAATTAAAAAAAAAATTAAAAAAAAAAAGGTCATTAAAGAAGAAGAAGAAGATGATGAAACAGATTATACTGACATCGAAGATGATGAAGATGAAGAAGCCATTCGTGAGAAAGTTCGCAAGATCGCATCTAAGATATTCCCATCTAATTATATTAAAAATAAAGTAAAAAAAGACAATAAAAATAAGATAAAGCAAGATAATAAAAATAAAGTAAAACAAATTAGTAAAAAAAAAACAATATGTGAGGATGAGTCTTCTGAAGAAGACGAATGTTCAGATGATGATGAATATGATGCTGATGATGATGTCGAAGATAATAAAATCAATATATTCTTCGAATTTGATGGAGGAGGTGATATTGATGATGATGATGACGATGAACTGGATGAGGATGAAGATGAAGAGTGTAATAGTGATGATGAAAAAATGTTTATGAAGGAAACATATGAAACAGTTGATGTTACAGAAATCGATAGAAAGGCTAAAGAAAAAAAGGAAAAAAAAGACAAAAATGAAAAGGAAAAGGATAAAGGAAAGGAAAAAAATGCATTTGACAGTGAATATGCAGACCTGATTGATACTAAAAAGTTTCTAGTAGAGAAATTGAAGAGTAAACCTACTAGCAAATCATTAATGAAATCAATGAATGATTGTAAAGATTCTATTAAAGAACTTGTGAAAAAAACACGTTCCGATAATACCAAAGGTTATCATAAATTGATTAATGCACCTAAACAAAAGACAGAAAGTGAAATGGAATATTTCAAAAAAAAATTATCGAATACTGAGCAACTCAAAATCATGAAGGATTTAGAGGAAATTAATACTCATATTGTAATTGACCGCCCATATAGACTCGCATTATTACAATCTAAAATTCCGATCAAATATAAGGCAACCGTTATGCAAAAACTTAATCTACTTAAGTCAATGGATACATGTGATTCTGAATATTTCAAACTCAAAAATTGGGTAGATATGTTTATGAGAATACCATTTGGTAAATATTCCATATTGGATGTAAATATGGCTCATGGAATAGATGCATGTCAGGGTTTCATGGATAACGCGATGAAAATATTAAATGAGTGCGCTTATGGTCTTATGGACGCAAAGATGCAAATCTTACAGATGATTGGTCAGTGGATTGCAAATCCAAGTGCAATGGGAACTGCAATTGCTCTCAAAGGACCAATGGGAACTGGTAAAACTACACTCGCTAAATATGGAATTAGTAAAATTCTAAACAGACAGTTTATATTAATTGCTCTCGGAGGCGCTACTGATGGAGCAGTATTTGAAGGTAGTCCGTATGTTTACGAAGGAAGTGGACCTGGTATAATTGCTAGAAAATTAATTGAAACACAAGAAATGAATCCATGTATTCTATTTGATGAACTTGATAAAGTGGGTGAGAGTGAAAAAGGACGTGAAATTGTTGGTATTCTCACACATCTAACAGATACGACACAAAATGAACAGTTCCATGATAAGTATTTCTCTGATGTCGACCTTGATCTTAGTCGCGCTCTTTACATATTTAGTTATAACGATGAATCGTTAATAAACCCAATATTGAAAGACCGTATGTATAGCATACAAACCAAGGGTTACAATACAAAGGAAAAAGTCACAATTGCGAATGATTATTTATTGCCGAAAATTCGCGAGCAAGTTAGTTTCAATAAAGGAGATGTAATTATTCCAGATGATATTCTAGAATATATTATAACAAATGTAGCACTTACAAAATCAGAGGATGGTGTTAGAAATCTCAAGAGATGTCTCGAAGTTATTCATACGAAATTAAATCTATTCCGTTTAGTTACAAGCACATCAGATAATCTATTTACAAAAAATATTGATCTCACAGTAAAGTTCCCATTCACAGTTACAAAGAAGGATGTAGATGTATTGATTAAAGGTGAAGAAAGATTATCACAAAGTGTATTAAACAGTATGTACATATAATAATATATAAGCTTATGACTGAACGGTTAGTCAATTTGATATTAGATATGAAAGACGAAATGGAACGTCTAGACCTAAAAACAGATGAAAATAATAAAATAATAAATACTTTTTTATTACAGTTTTGTGTACATGAAGTTGTTAGAGACGACATTGACATTTCGTTAGATCGTTCCATTACGATTTTTTATTGTAATAAATGCAATGTTTCATTACAATCTAAAATATAATATAATTTTTAATTTCAATATTTAAAAAAAAATACTGTAACCATTTATTGTCAATTATTAGTCTAGAATCATTTCACTCTCGGAGAATGTAGATGCTGGAAGCAAAACTCTTATGTGACTGAATTTTGTTTCATAAAATTTTATTTACCAGTTACCAATCACATGAACATTTTTTATGATATATTTTATTCCCAATATATGGGTCTGTACAAATTCCTAACATTACTATAATGCAAATTGCTAATAAATAAGGTATTATCTCCATGTATTCTTCATTATTATTCGCGCGTATCGTTATAATAATGAAGAATACTAATGGTATAATTAACACAGCTGTCTTAATAGTTTGATTGTTTTTTATGTTGTATTCTATGTTTATACCGCTTATAGATATACCAGTTATATTTGATCTTCTATTCAAATCGGATTTACACATGTTATACATTATTTTAATTTTTGTGCTGTTATTAATCACACAATATGGCATATTGTGTGATTGTGAGTACATTTCACCTGTATGTAGTACGTCCATTGTAGTGGCATATTCGGGTGTATTACCGTAATTATATGGAAGAAATTCAAACATGTTAATATCAAATTCCCATATATGAAATGGTGTGTATATTTTAAATAACGTGCTCGGCATATCAATAGATGTAATATATATTTCATATGGAACGTTGAAACTTATTTTTACATGAATTGTATCCTCTATTATTGAATAAATAAAGTCCTTGTTATTTGATATCATTGTAGAATCATTTACATTACATGAATGTGGTATTTTTTGTAATTTGCGTAATAGTAATGGTCTTGTTGTATCGTAACAGTAATGAGATGTAGACGATATATTATGTAATGATATAACACCACAATATTCTAAAATATGTGGCATTCCGCTCGTTATAGATTCAAATTTAGATAGTTTATGCATTTTTTATAGTGTTTGGATAATAATAATAAAAATACATAAATAAATTCAATTTTACGCGTTGCTAAAAATGCGTCAGAGTTCGAAACATAATATATTTTTATTTTTAATATCCAAAAAAATACTGTAACAATTTATTGTCGAATGTTCGACCAGAACTATTAAATGTGTTTTCTACAGGTCGTATAGATTCATATCCAGTAGTGGATGGTTCTGACAATGTAACCCCTAATTCCATATTCATTTTTTCGTTAAATTTCTGCAATATATTATAAGTATCGAGTTGTAAATCATTTGTAACGTCTAGTCGTTCGATAATCCCAGTTATTATTAATTTAAGACCCATCCCGTTATTAACCCATATTTCTCTGAGTTTGTCTATAGATTGATTTTCAGATGGTGAATCCGGTTTTTTATTGTATGCTTTAATATAATTCATTCTATCGTTTAACCAAGTTTTTAAACTATTTATAACTATATTTAGACTTTTATTTATTTCCATACGATCTTTCGGTTGAATTTTGTAAGATGGTATTTTCTGCACATTACCTTGAACTTCGTTTAATAATTTTAATTGGTCTTGTATAATTACTACACTATACTCTGGCTGTGTTACAGTTCGTGATGTTATTTTTTCGATAGATTTCCCTTTGGGTTTTCCTATTTTTGTCATAGGTTTTGCTATTTGTTTTCCTATTTTTGTTATAGGTTTTGCTATTTGTTTTGCTACTTTTGCAATAGGTTTTGCTACTTGTTTTGCTACTTTCGCTATAGGTTTTGCTACTTGTTTTGCTACTTTTGCAATGGGTTGTGTTACTTTCGCTATAGGTTTTGCTACTTGTTTTGCTACTTTTGCAATGGGTTGTGTTACTTTCGCTATAGGTTTTGCTACTTGTTTTGCTACTTTTGATGCTTTTCTAAAAGTTTTTTTTACAAAACCCTCACGAATTATTACTGATCTCCATAATAGAGATACAATAGTTATTGTTAATAATAATAATAATAATTTCATACTATACATAATTGTAAGAAATTATAAGTTTACATGCCGATTTGTGAATCACATCCAGTTGAATTTCCACCACGCGACTGTAATAAATACGTTTGTGAATCTGATAAACATAATGGACCCATGGAATTTGATAATCCTGATGCAGTTTTCACACATTTTAAGCTTCCAACAGCACTTGAAAACATATCAATCGAATTTGACATATTTTCAAATCCCTCTTTGTCTTCGTCCTCTTCATCTTCATCATTCTTTGATATTTCATCGTTAATTTCTGGCATCTTTTCGGTAATGAATTTATCAACGAGTTTGTAGGTTTTAGATGACTCTACATTAGATAATCCTTTTAAACTAACTT
>Ga0222649_1000076_pt1 | contig 39054 bp, 42 predicted proteins | sample AntAcemetagen337_FD_179865 | JGI IMG/M metagenome (GOLD analysis project Ga0222649, IMG submission 179865) | Saline water microbial communities from Ace Lake, Antarctica - #337 | ecosystem: Environmental > Aquatic > Non-marine Saline and Alkaline > Saline | place: Antarctica: Ace Lake... | reverse complement strand
CTTACTGGGTCAATAATTCCACTAAACCATTTATCACCTTTAATCGTGCCAATAGGAGTCCAAATAGTATCTGTAGTTTTAAGAAAAATATTATAATTAACGGTATTTAAGAAATAATCTCCACTATAACCATCACTACTAATAGGATCTACTATTCCATTCATCCAACCATTACCTGATAAATTTCCTAATAATATCCAAACATCAGCAATTTTGTTGTAATAATTTTTAGAAATATTATCAATATAATAGTTTTTGTCATGACCAATTAAATCACTTGGAACTCCCGTACCATTAAGCCAAGTTCCTGTAAAGTTTTGTAATGCTTCTATCAAATTAAAAGTAATTTCAGCAACACATCCGTCTACTTCTTTATGACTAATAGATGTAATTTGATTTCCATCATAAACAAAGCTATACGCAACTCTATAAGTTCCTCCAAATAAATTACCTCCAGCAGTAGTAATTCCGCTAACACTAACTGGATTAAATAAACTAAAATCATTATCTAAATTAGAAGGTAAACTAGTTATTGTACCTGTAATAAAACTAGATACTGTAAATGTTTGATTTACACCAGGAATTACAGCATTAGTAAATTTACGAATAAAAGTGCCATTATCAATATATAAATTAATAAATAAAGGATTAAATATCCCTTTATTGTTAGCAGCAATTACATCTGGATAATCAGCTCTAATAGTTCCAACACCTTCTGTAGTGCATGGATAAATAACCGTGATAGATAGAGATGTATTTGCAGTCGCAACAATGTTAGAAGACCATGCAGAGGGATTAGATTCACCAGCAATAGTTTTTACTAAAGCACGTTGAACAGAATCTGAAGGTAATGAAGTAGCTGTATAAACATTACCTAATTTATTAATAGCAATAATGTTAGTAGTGTTAGGAACTAAAGCAGTAACAATACTTTCATTTTGTACTGGAAAACTAAAATTTTTAATTAATCCCGCCCCTTTTAAAGCAGTCGCAGTTAAACCTAAATTAGGTACAATACGTCGTCTATCGGCATCTTTAAATATTAAATCACCTAAAATAACACCTGCCGGATTATAAATAGATGCACTTGCAGTAAATTCTGGATAAATACTAATAAAACTTCCATTAACAATATAATCTTCTATTTCAGTAGATTGAAAATTACAGTTAATTTCTAATATGTAAGCTTCGTTAATATCTAAATCGTCAGGTAATATTAATGTAGGATTATTAGCATCATATTTATATAAGACATCTACATCATCTAAAGGAGTATTATCAGCTAATGTAGTACGTTTAATCCCAGTAATTAAATTAACAAACCCTTTAAATTTTAGTTCAATTAATCCATCAAATAATTGAGATTTGTTTAATTCACCTAATCTGACAGTAATAGATATTCTAGTTCCTTTATTAACTATGCTAGAACTAGTTAACCATAATGTAATGGGAGTACTACTAGTACCAGTAGGATTGTATTTAGGAACAAGTATAGTACTAGGATCTGTAATACTTCTAACATCTTGAAAACATCCATCTACGTCTAATACAGATGTAATATAAGTAGTAAATTTACCAGTAGCTCTCCATTTACCACCTACTCCATTAAAAGTGTAAAGATTATCTTGAGGAGTATTGTCATATATATTATATTTATAAATTAATCCAGTAGAAATTAATCCTCTACACATCCCATGAATAGCTGTTGGGAATAAAGTATTATTAGCAATAATTGCATTTAACTTTAATTGTTCTTGATTGTTTAAAGTTAATGTTAATGGAAAACTATTACTAATATTATTATTTAAATTTACTAATGGTATTTCAGCAATTTGACAATAACTAATTGGTTGATTAATAGTATTAGCGCTAATTACATAACTAATCCATTCTTCACCAGATTCTTTAGCTGCTTGATTGATAGTAAATGTAATTGTGTTATTAGTTGCAACAGTAATTAAACTTGAATATAATGGTAAAGTTAATCCAACTCTATTACGTGCTTGTAAACTAAAATAATAAGTATTAGCTACTAAGTTACCTCCAGTACCAACTGAAATATTCCAACTGTTACTAGGTAATTGACTTCTACCACTTGCAAAATATATTCCCATAATTATCTATACGATTTTTTACTATTAGTTAATTGTATTGTTGTTTGTGCTGGTAATTCAAAACTAGTCCCATCACTTAAATATACCGTATTTCCTTGTTTATAAGTAGCTACATTATCTATGAGACTTAATAGTCGTTTTATTATTGCTTCGTTGTCTATCATGATTTCAGTTTATTATTAGATAATTAATATCTACATATACTTATCTGTTTAATTATATTATAAATTTAAGGATAACATATTGAATACTTTAAGTTTGATAAAAAAAAATAGCCAACAACAAACTTAGCCGTGTAAGGTAAACCAGTTCCAGAATACCTTAAACACTTGTAGTGTAAAGATCTACTGTGTAAGGAAGCAGTATATAATTATTGTCTAAAATTACCTCTACTAATTGGATAGCTATCTGCAATATTAATTAATGATCCTAAAGTTCTACCTATATACAAAGGATTAGATATTGTAACAGTATTATCCCTAGGGGTATTTGATTTATCATCTTTTAGTTTAGTATAATAAGTTATATTTGCGTATTGTTCAATACCTAACTGAACAGAACTAGTACCAGTTACAACTAATTCTCCAAAACTATTTACACCTTGAATTTCTAAGCTATGACTAATACTTAAAATTCTACAATCATATCTTTTGTTTAAATATTCAAAACTATATTTACTACCTTCTAATAAATAAATATTAAATAAAGTAGTTAAATTAACAGTAACTTCTTGTTGTGTTTTTTGAATACTAAGTTGCGTTTTTAATGCTTCAATAGCTTCTGCAATAGATTCTGCATATTCAAAAGAAAAACTACCTGTAACTATAGAACTATTATTATAAGGAGGTGAATAAGCAATATATTGAGTATCATTCTTCTTTTTTTCGTTAGTTTTAGTTTCGCTAAGTTTAGTAGTAATACTTCCTCCACTTAAATTATTTAGTTGTAAAGGATCTTTAGATTCATCTGATGCTGCAACATAATCACTAGGTCGTCTATTAGCAGTTGAAGGTCTACCACTATTCATTTGAGTATTAATATCTTCTAAGCTATTAGTAAAGTTACTGTCTTGTGCTGAATATTGTTTAGTATAAGTAACATAACGCTCTTCAGGGTTATCAAAATCACTACCAATAGCATCTGTACCAGCGTCATAAACAGACTTACTAGCACTCACCTGAGTCCTTACAGAGTTATAAAATATTGATCCAGTAGTTAATACGGGTAATTTTATTTCTGGTTCTCCTAAATTTTCAGGATTTGGTATTGAAGCAAAACAATGTTTATAAGTTTCTTCAATTCCCACAAACATATCATCAGCATATGTTGGATCTTTCATTTGTAAATATGTAAAATTACCACTATTAGTACACCAAGGATAAACAATATAAGGATGTTTAAATTGTTGGTCTTTATAGTAATCTTTATGTTGTCTTAGTACATATCTCGTATGACCTGTTATTGGTATATATCTAAACTTCATTGCCTGTAATTGTGCTTTTTCTACTTTATCTGTACTATTTTTGTAAGCAACAGTTTCTAATTCAGAAGATTCTTGTATAAACCTAACTAACTTTTTCCCCGTAACATTATTACCTAAATAATATCCAGTATTAGAATCATATAAATGACTAATAGTAATTTCTTCTACTAGTTTCCAAAATGTAGGAGCGCCACCAAATAACCTACCAGTATTATTATTATAAATAGAAACTGCACTATACGCTAATCCATAAGTTTTAGTAGTTTCTTGAATTACTGTACTACCTTCATAAACAGTAATTACTTGTACTTTCTTTTCTCCAGATTGATCATAATTCATATCTAAAGTTTGAATAACACTAACATTAGCTGGAGGTTGACCAACATTTGCATCTCCAGTAGTAACAGTACTTCTTTTAGGAGGTCTGTACTCAAATTTGGGTCTTTCATTTTTAAAATTTTCTGAACTATTATCTGATGAATTATCAGCACTATTATCTTTCCAAGTCAATACTCCAGGAGCATACTTTATATGTTCTGCATTATAGTTTATAGGACAATCAGATAATATGTCAGTACCATTAATTTGAAAACTACTTACTGTATTCCATTTTTTAGTAGTAATACCACTAGCTAATGAATATATTGGAAACTCACTTTTGCTGGGTAATATTCTATTTAATTCTGAACTAAATGTAGTAATAGCATCATTAGGTGTATTTTTATCTATTTCAAAATAATAAATAGTTCCGTTATATTCTAATGGAGCATTGCTAGCTAATTGTCCTAAACTAATTCTTATTTTATTAGGATTAGTAGCACTACCCGTAGTTGATATTTTAGGTTTATTATTAGTATTTATATTACATTCTTTATTAGTATCAGTATTTCCAGGTCTTACTTTTATAGACTTATTTACTAAATGACTATACCAACCTTCAAAATTTATTTGTACTTTAAATTCTCCGTTAGGCGATTCTGTAATCTTAGATATGTTAAGACTAAAATTCTTAATTCGGTAAGGGGTATCAAAAAATATAAACTTTTTATCAAATAAATGAGTATATTTATGTGCATTAAATAATAATTCAATAGCATTAATATTAGCACTATCAGTTAACAAACTAAAACTACAACTTGGGTGATCTTGAAATGATTTACTAATACTAATGTTACCTACTAAATTATATTCTTTAATAAAATTAGGTACATCTATTACTTCATTGGTGACTAATTTTTTAGTACTACCATTAATTTTTATAGCAGTATTTGTTGTGTAATTATTTTGAGGTTGTAAATATATTTGTACTTCTTTAGTTATAGGATCTAATTTAAAAGTACCTACAGTTAAATTATTTTCAAAACTATTAGAATATTTCTTACCATAAATTTCAATATCTTTAATTTGATATAATTTAGGGTCAGTAATAATAAAACTAACTATTTCATTACCAGTACTTACTATTGGTAAAGTAATAGTTGTATTATAAGATTCCGTACTACTTTGATTTACTTTATTATCAATAAAATTACTTTGTATAGCTGTAATAGGAATAGTAGATAAATTATTAGTTAAAGCAAGAATTGGTAATGTAAAATTAGAATTTTTTACTTGATCAGCACTAGTTAAAGGTAATCCTACTAAATCAAACATAATACATAATATCCTCACTAAACGTTAAACTAAACCCATTTTCAACATATTTAGTAGATGATTCAATACCATCAATAACTTTAAAATTATCACTAAATGTACCAGTATGTTGTACTTCTTTTATAATTCCTGTCCTAACAGTAAAATCACTATCCATACTTTCAAGACCTACATAATCTAATACTGTAATATATTCTTTAAATCTAATACTATTTAATGCCATTTGTTTTAATAATCTAATAATCTCAAACTCGCTATAATCAAATGTAGCAGTAAATCCACCTTCAGTTAATTTTACTTCTAAATAAGTAGATGAAGCAGTTCTTGCTAAATTATTACCACCTCTACTAGGTTTATTATATTTACCACTTTCAATAAACAAACTTAAATAAGTTTCTTCATTAATTACTTCAATAGTTCGTTCTGGTATTACATAAGCAATTAAATCAATAGTAATTGGTATTTTAAATTTAATCTTTCTAATTTTAGTTTGAGTATTACAAATTTCTATATACATTATTTTTTAGGTAATCTTCTTTGTATTTCAACAGCAATTGTATTAGCTTGTTCATTCCATGCATTTTTAAGATCTGGAATTACTGATTTATCTAAACTACCTGTAAACTCAGCTTTAGCATTTACCACTATTTCAATTTTAGGTGAAGCTGCTTTTTCTTTAGCTTTATCTATATTTTCAATCTTATCTTGTTTAACCGTAATTTGAGGTATTTTTACATCTTTAGTATCTAATTTAATTTCTGTTACTTTTTGTTTTTCAAATTTAGGTTCTTCAAGTTTAGTAGTTATGTTATTTGCAGTTGTGGCTAATTGATTTAAATTTTTAGCAAAACTGTTATAAGCATCATTTGATACTGCTTGATCATCAAATGTTGATTTAGTACTAGCAGCAATATTACCTCTTTCTTGTAACATAGCAGTTTCTTGATCTCTTACTTTATTATCTCTAGTCATTTTATTAATAACTTCTTGATCTTTCTTTTGTTCTTGTAAGAAACCTGATTGCTCTTCTAATGCTGCTAACGATTGTTTTGCGCTATCTACATTTAAAGCTGCTAATTGTTTTTCCTCATCAGTTGCATCTTTTCTAGCTAATACTTTTTTCTCTTCAATTTGAGCTTCTAGTATTGCTGCTGTTTGTCTTGTTTTAGCAATATTATTTTCAATCTCTTGTCTTTTAAGCGCTAAATTATTTTGTTTAGTTTGTATATCTAATAACAATAAATCTGATTTTTGTTGTTTATCTAATACTAATAATCTAACTGAATTGTATTGCTGTTGTAATGCTTCTTTTTGTTTTTCAGTTTTAGCTCCTTGCATAGCTAACTGTAATTGTGCTTCAGTATTAGTTTTAAGACTATCTAACGACCCCTTTTGTTGTGTAAGTAGATTTGCTTGTCTTTCATAAGCTTTGGTTATACGGTCATTTAAAGCTGTCTGAGAAACCGTTTGATTTTCTATTAATCTATTTTTAACGTTAAGCTGTTGTAACTGTTTGTCATAATTAGCAATTTCTATTTGTTGTAAAGCTAATGCATCATCAATATTTGAAGATTCTTTATTTAACTCTTTTCGTCTAGTTAATAAATGTTTTTGATTTTCAATATTTTTATCATCAGCTTCTCTTTGTTTATCAGTTAAAGAAACATTTGCGTCTAACATTGTATTTTGTTGATTTAAACTATCCAACTGAAGTTCTAACGCTGTTACTGCATTACTACTTTCATTATTAAGTTTAGCTATTTCAATTTGATTTTGGGTAGTTAATATATTACGTTCTAACTCTAACTTATTAATACGTTGAGTAATTTTTTCTTTTTCTCTATTAGCTTTATTAATTTCTCCTTGAGTATCTAAATTTTCTAATTCAATATCTAATTCTTGAGCTTTTAATATATTTTGTTGTTGTACTATTTGATATTGTATTTGAGCTTTTTCTACAATGTCTCCTGTAGTTTTTAGTCTTAATTCGTTAGCTTGAATATCTAAATTACTGTTTTCTTTAATAAAACTATTATTGCTTTCTCTAATACCTCTTTCAATCTCTAATGATTTAATTAATAAATCATAATTATTAGTGTATTTATTAAGTTCACTTATGTTAGCTTGAATACTATTTTTCTGTTCTTCTAAACTTCTATTTAATTCAGTAACTTGTTGGTTAATAATCGTCTTTTGATAATTAACTTGTTCAGTACCTAATTGTTTTAAAGTTTCTACATATTCTTTACTACCAACTTGTAGATTCTTAAGTTCCTCTTGTAAATAACTTTGACGTTCTAATGATTGTTTTTTAGCATTACTGTTTTGGTTATCTTCTACCTCTTCTCTAGATTTAGTACCCATAACTACAGCTTTATCTAATGCTACATTTTCTAATTCAATTTGAGAAACTTTATCATCTAATTCTCTTTTACGTTTATTTTTACCTTTAGTAATTCTATCTTCATCTAATGCGTCTACTTTAGATGCTAATTCTTTTTCAATATTTAATCTTTCGTTACTACCTTCTTTATATAATTTAGCTTTCTCTTGTAATTTACTAATGTCTAATTCTATTTCTTTAGTATTTAATTCGTCAATTTTATCTAATTCTGCATTAGTACTACCATCACTAGTAGCTTTATTTGCTAATGCTTTTTCTTTACCTAAACTACTTACTTGTTTTTCGTATTTTCTATCTAACAATTTACTAGTATTTTCAAATTTAGTTTTTTCTAAATCAGTAGTAGCCTCTAATAATTGTTGTTCTATTTCTAATTTTCTAGCAGCATTATCTTTATTCAGTTCTAATTCTTTATTTAAATTATCTATTTTTAAATTTATTTCTTTTTCAGCTAACTTATCTACATTTTCTAAATCTTTATCGTTACTACCTTTAATAGTAGATTTTTCAGCTAATGCTCTTTCTTTATTAAAAGCTTTAAGTTGTTTGTCATATCTAGCTTGTAATAAATCTGCTTGTTCTTTAATTACATCTTTTGAAAATTGTACTTGTTGAGCTTTAAGAGCTTTAAATTGATCTTTATATTCTTTACTTTCAGTACCAAATTCTTTTTTAATTAATGTTAGTTTTTCTTCTCCAGATGATACTTGCATATCTCTAATATCTTTATTTAATTTATTAGTGGATTCCATAGCAGTAGTAGAATCAATTTTACCAAAATCTAAACTATCTGCAATTGATTGTTTTGCTTCTTCCCATTTAGCTGATTTAAGTTCTAATTCTTTGTCTATTACTGATAATTTTAAATTAATAAAGTCTCTTAATTGATCTTTAGTTAATGTTTTTTCTAATGTGGTTTTAATGGTTTGACCAGTTGCATCAATAAACGTTACTTGAGTTTCTTCTATACGTTTAATAGTGTCTTTAACTAATGTAGGATCTTGAAACTCTTCCATTGCAGTCTGAGAGGATTCTAACCAACTCGAAATTCTAGTTTGAAATTCAGCCGGATTAAATGCGTCATTTAGGACATCATCTAATTGTAATCCAACAGCTTTAGTAGTACTAACCAAACTGTTTAATGTCTGTGTTTGGAAGTTAGTAATATTACCTTGACTGGTTTTAATTTTATTAGCATAATCTTCAATATCTTTAATATTTTTTCCAAATCCTTTTACCTGATCAGATGTATCTGTTAATGCTTGTTTTCTAGCCCCTGTAGCAGTTTTAGCATTTTCATCTAAGCTTTTAGTCATTGCATCAAATTCTTTAGTAGCACCTTTACCTACAGTAGCAATATCAGTAATGTTTTTATTTATCTCATTAGTAAAATCGTTAAGTATTTTTCTTCTTTCTTGTAAAGCTTTTTGTGTTTTTTCTAATTCACTTGATTGAGCGTTTAAAGCATCTATTTGTTTTTTATAACCTTCAGCAGCGCCAGCATCTATTTTTTTAGCTTCCTCATAACGCTCATTTAATAATTTAATTTCTTGTCCAATAGTTTCTTTCTTAGAAGCAAATGCAGCAGTTTCTCCTTCATTAAGCTTTTGAATTTCTTCTGCTGTTAATGTTCTTTTTTCTATTACTGCTTTATTAATAATGATTTCATTTTCTTGCGTAAGTTTAGCTATTTTTTCATAACTTTCTTTAGTAACTTGTACCTGAGCTTCTATTCGTTTTTTAAGAGCTTCATCTTTATCACTATCACCTAAACCGCTAATAGTTTTTTCTGCTTCGTTAGCAAACTCTAAATAGTATTCTTTAGCTTTTTTAGTTTCTTGTTTTAATACATCTACAGGTAATACATTTCCTTGGTTAAATCCTTTAATTTCTTTTTTTAGTTTAGCTACATACACAGAAGTATTATCAATCTCTTCATTCATTCTTGTAACAGCTTCAGCATCAAAATTAGCTTCTACTTCATTAGCTACACCTTTTAAACTTTTTGTAAATCCATCTCCTGCTGAATCTAACATCTTAGTTAATGGTGCTAATAATCCAAAACTAAGTGCATTAAGAATAAAACTAACTGCTTTTTGTATTCCATTTATTACATTAGCAATCATATCAACAGCTTTTGCACTAAAACTATCTAATTGCCCTGAAACTTCCCCTTTCATTTCTTTATTCTTTTTAATCAAATCATCCATTTCTTTACCAGAAGATTTACTAGCTTTACCTATTTCATAAGTAGATTTAGTAAACTTTTGACTAGCTTCTGTAACACTACCAAATGCAGGTATAAAATCTCTAATAACTCCTAATATTCCAACTAATGCTACTAAAGGTAATATAGGAGCTAATACACTAGTCCACATCATTTTAGCGGCTCCTCCAACCATTGCAAATGTACCACTTAAACCTTTCATAACCCCAGACAATACAGGGATTACAGTGCCTCCTACTTTACTCTTAGCAAATGAATCCATTAATGATTTACCAAAAGCAGCAGAAGATTCTTTAGCAATATCTAAATTAGCACTTACTATTTTAAAACTATTTGTTAATGGACTTAAATTAATATTTTTAAAACTATTGTCTAAGCCACTACTAACTTTACTAAATTTATTATTAATAGTGTTAGGTAATAAATCTAACTCTTTACTTAATCCACTAAATAAACTACTGTTTGTTATTTTCTGTTTTAATCCATCTAAATTTTTACTGATAGAATTAAACGTATTTTTACTGTTAGTCACTAAATCATTAAATCCATCTTTTAATTTTTTAGTAAAACTATTTGAATCTGTTTTAATATTTAATGAATCTAATAATTTAGTTTTTAATTCTACAGCTTTATTACTTAAACTATTAAATGATTTACTAGTATTATCCGTAAAAGTTTTAAATCCTTTACTAAGCTTAAGTGGTAATTGATCTAAATCGGTACTAATTACTTTATTTAAACTAGTTTTTAATCCATCAAATAGACCATCCAACTTATCTATTTTTAATCCAGACAATTTAGTTTGCATTATTGTTAAAGCATTAGTTGCGGCTAATGCAATATTATTTTTAAACTTATTAATATCTACTTTAGGAACTATTGATTTAAGATTACTAAAATCAATATTTTGTATCTTAAACAAATTCTTTTGTAATCCTTCAAACACAGAATTAAATTGAGGTAATTTTAAATCCTTAAATTTATTTTGTACAGCAGTTAAAACATTACTAGTAGATGTAATAGCACTTTCTTTAAATTTGTTTAAATCTATTCTGGGGACTATTGATTTCATATCCCCACTTAATGCTTTAGTAAATTCTTTGCCAAAATCTTGAATCCCTTTTAAATTATTTTGTAATTGTTGAGGAATTTGTTTAAATGAATTAATTAGTGTTTTAGGATCAAACTTTAAGTTACTAAATACTTCTTTAAAATTAATAGATTTAAGATCAGTATTAAATACTTGTTTGATATTACTACTAATACCTTTTAAATTTTTACTAACTGATTCGCTAATACCATTAAAACTATTCTTTATTAAATCTAATGATTTAAAATTAGACATATTACCTATTAAATTTTTAGTACTATTTGTTACTGAACCTATAGCACCTTTAAATTTATCAAATGCAGAACTAACACTTTGCATTACTGGTAATTGTTTCAGATTTAAACCAATGTATTTACTAAGTTCTGGATTTAATGCTGAATAATATTTAGTACCTAGAGTAGCTTGATATTTAGCGTTTTCTAATGCTTTTCCCATGACCACATTAGATCTACCAGCAATATCTCCAATACCTTTAGTAGTGTCTCTTAGTGCATCTTTAATAAAACTAAACGAACTTTTATCCGCATTAAACTTAAAAGCATTTTTTATATTATCAAATGCTTTTCCGAAATTATTTACTTTAGTAACATCGGCTTCTTTAAAAAAATTAAATAAGGTGTCTTTAGCTTTAGTTACAGATTTAACAAATACATTATTTGGATCAAATCTAGGTGTAATTCCTGTATCACTTACTTTTACAGATAAACCAATAGCTTCTTTTAATCCACCTTGTATTGCACTTAAACCTTTTGTAAAAATATTAGCACCATCTCCAGCAGATTTAAATCCTTTAACTAATCCACTAAAGAATGCCCCTCCTCTATAAAACGTAAGAATAGTACCTGCAATTGTTGCTAACGCAGCAAATATACCTAATAAAGTTCCTGCAATTTGAATTACTTTTTCAAGCCCCATATTAAAAGCAACTATAGCTCCTATTACAGCTTTAATAGGTTCTGGCATATTTTGGAAATAATTTAAAAGCTTTTCAATAGCTGCCAATCCCGCATCAAAAAATCCACTTTTAACAATACTCTGACCAGCACTTGCAAATACTTCCTGAAACCCATTTGAAAGAGCTTGTGAACGTTTAGTAATTGATTCTTGACTTCTATCAAACATCTCATCTACTGCGTTACCAGTAACATTACCGAAGTCTCCAATAACTGTTTGAGCATCACTAACAGAAGTAGTCATCAAAGATAAAGCCCCTCTAAACGCAATACTTTCTGGGATAATCTTTTGTAGTGTTTCAACATTACCTCCAGCTTTGTTATAAAGTTCTTGCATAACAGTAGTTAAATCTTTAGTTTTTAATACTTCAGCATTAAGAGTAAATCCTAATTCATCTAATGCTTTTTTACTTTCAGGAGCCATAGCACTTAAACTAGAATATAATCTTTGAATTGCAATATAAGCATCTGAACCTAATGTTTTAGTAGCAATAGATGTAGCAGCAAAAGCACTTTCAATACTATTTCCTGTACTAGCAGAAGTTGATGCTAAACTACCAATATTCGCAGCTAACTCTCCTGCATTAGTTACTCCATTTTCAACAACTTTGTTTAATAGCTCCATTGTTTTAGTACTTTCGTTAGCACTTCTACCATAAGCTTGAGATGTAAAGTTAAGTGCTTTCTGAATAGTATCCACACTTTCATTAGTAGATGCTGCATATTTAGCAGCAGTTTTACTTACTTCTAGTGCATCTCCAATTTTACCAACTCCAGTACCAATACCAGCAGATAAGTTGTTATAAACAGATATTGCTAACTCACCAGATTTAATAGCATTACCTACTCCTTTATTAGCTAAACCTTGTAATGATTCAGTTAATTCTTCAGTAGAATATCTAGCACCTGCACTTAAAGTTTGAACGTATTTAGTACTTTCTTCTAACTGTGCATATGCTTGAGTAGCAGTTGAAATTAATTGTTTAGTTGCTTGAACATTAAATAATATCTTTTCTCCAGCCGCTCCTACTGAAAGAGATAATTCTGCAAAAGTACTATCTATCCCTAACGTCTGCATTGTTTCAAAACCACGGTATAACTCACTCCATTGTTTTGTTAATACGTCTACCGCATCTCCAACTTTACCTAAATTAATACCAATGTTAGCAATTACAGTTGCTTGGAATCCAAATTTAGCAAATGCGGCTACTGAACTTTTACCAAATAAATTTGCAGCGGCTTCTACTCCCCCAAAGCCACTAGTTAAATCTTGTAATGGTCTATCCATATCAACAGTAGACTTAACAGTAAATCCGACTATAGATGGAATAGGAGACAAAGCCGATCCAAATACTGAAGCAGCCTCACCCACGTCTTCTAGTGCTTCTCTAGTTTTATACGCAACATCAGTAAATTTAATTAAATTCTCACTAACACCTAAAATTTGTTGTATTTTAGCAAAACTTTCATTGACAAACACACTTTGAATCCCTAATGCTTTAAATGCTGTTTCTAAGCTAGTTACTCCAATTTGTAATTTATCGATACCCGCTACTAGTGTTTTGCTACTTTTACTGATTAGTACTAATGCCTTATCAAAATTTGTAGTTTCTTCACTTAAATCTGCTACTAATTTATATACAGGTTCTCCTTTAGCGGTAAAAGAACTTAATTGTTCTATTAGATCAGGGAATACTTTTTTAGCAATTTTATTTCCAGCAACATCTTCCAGTAATGAAAATTTGTCAGTAACTCCTGTTAATCTACTTTCAATACTTAACGGAGTATTACTTAATACATTTGCAGTATTAGAAAAACTATTACCTAAATTATCTACTGAACTAATAGTAGATTCTATTGAATCTTTAGCAGCCTCAAAATTAGAAGTATCTTTTAATGTAGATGTTAAACCTTGCCAACTCTTTTTAGTTTTCTCAATGCCATCTGTATTACTTTCAAATCTTAGATTAATTTTTGCTTCTGATGCTGCTGAATAAGACATAATTTATTGGTTAAATACAGTGGAAAATAAAACTTTGATCATATCATCTAATACTGCTCCCTTAACTAATCTACTATTACTAACTTCTGGGAAACAATCTTCAATAACATTTAGTAATTTATGCATACCTAATAATGTCATTTCACCAAATAAGGAACTAATTTCTTCAGTAGATTTTTCTTGAAAATAATCATTTGCTTTAGTTCTTAATTCTAAATAAGTTAACCCATTAATTTGATTAGGAGTTAACGTTAATTTACTTACACTATCCACAATAAATGCTTGAAACTCGCTTGCTTGAATTACGTCAGGTTTAATATATTTAACTTCTAATTTAGTTAAAGGTAATGTAATAGTTTCTATTGTATTGTAAAATTCAGTTTTAATTTTAGTTACCATAATTTATTTATAAAAAAAATAATAATATTAACCTAATTCTATTGGATTTCCATATTGTTCTGCCAATTCTTTAATATTAAGACCTTTAGCATTTATTTTATCTAAGATGGAATCTAATTCTTCATTATACTTAGGTTGTAATTTAGCTTTCTTTTCTTCTTCAGTCATTCTAAGTTGACCTGTCATTTTATATAAATCTAATACTGTTTGTTTATCCAAATCTAATAATCTAAATGCATCTTTAGGGTAAGCTTCTAATATAAATGCAAACACATTAGCAAAGTTATTAGTAGTAAAATCTATGTGCTGGATTTCATTTGTGTCCACTCTTGATAAGCTTCTGTCAGGATCAAGCGAAAAAAAATGGAGTTAATAGTACATAAATAACTTGAAAATTCTGGACTAACTTCTACTGTATTTTCGTTAGGTACTACCTTATATTCTCCAATAAAAAACAATTTAATAATATCTTCAATTGTTTCTATTTGATCTAAATCTATTTTATCATCACCAATCACTGGAATCATATCAATTATTTGATTAATAATTGTCAATGCTTTATTGTCTTTACTTAGTAATGTAGCTGCATGACCTTTAGACTCAAAAAATTCTTGTAATAACTCTTTTAAATACAGAGTTAGATCATCTAATCTTTTCCAGGGTACTGGCTTAATAAATACTATTCTTTTGTCTAAATACGTTATTTTAATTCTAGTATTGTTTTCTATTAATTCCATATTAAATTTAAATAAGTGCTTAAATTATAACTCAATTACATATTTACCATAAATCTAAACGACTATGCATATTTTTACTCATTGGGTTATCTTTAGTTAAATTACCTTGAGCATCTTTAATTCCACCACTTCTACTTAAATAATTATTTCTTCTTTTAGTTGACTTATGTCCATTACCATAATTAGCATAAGCAGTGTGTCCATAATGTATTTTTTTAGTTTCGTTAGTACTTAAATTAGTTACTTCTCTATATCTTTTTTTATTTTTATTAGTACTAATTTTACTTGCACTTAGTTTGTATTTTGTACCCTTATATGTAATTGTTTTAGCTCTTAAATTTCTTTTCTTTTTATCTTTACTTCCTAATTTTCTATTAAAATTTAATAAATACATAATTACAATACTGAAGTTATTTTAGATGCTAATTTACCAAGTTTACCTAATTTAACTCGATTTAGTTTTTCAGCTACATTCATTCCATTTACATTACCTACTGCTGATGTAATACCACTACCTACTTTACCTAATACAGTATTAGTATTCTTAGGTCTTTTACCAGCTTCAATTAATACTTTATTTTTAAACCCTTTTAATATATTTCTTCTACTAGTTATATTATTTCCTTTTTCACCTAACTCTTTTAAATTGCTATTTATTGTTTTTAAATTTTTAGTAGTTGATTTCACTTTAGCTAATTGATCGTTAGCTAATTTAGCGGGTAATGCTTTAGTTTCTTGTATACCAGCAGCAGTACTTAATTTTAAAAAACCACGTCGGCTTACAAAATTATTTAATAAATACATATATAATTAATTCATATTTATTCATATTATAAACATGGCTACTAAGAACGTATTAACTAATTTAGATGTAATTAGCACTTATTTAATTAATAAAGGAATTAAAGTAACAATCGTTGATTTATATGATTCTACTAATGTTAGATATAAAGAAGCTAAAAAAAATAAAAATTATCTGTTAAACTTGTTGGTTAATTATTTGTTAGATAATGATATTAAAGATATTGAGTTAGGTACAGATAGTGTAGTTAGTAATAATGAAATTGATGTATTTATTAAACGTAAATTAAGTAATTAAATAACTTTTATTAGTAATTACATTTTCAACATAATAATATATTAGAATTGTCTAAAGTTTTTCAAATCTAAATCGGTTGTGTTGAGTTAGTTATGTTGTAACTAATAAATTATTAATTATTTCTAATATTTCAAAACGTAGGTATTCCAAGCTACTTGTATCTGTTTATTATATAGAAGTTCATTTAGTCCAACCTATATTAAAAACTTCTAGCAAATTTGCGCTACTAAAGCAGTACTTAATTCATATATTGTATAAGCTCGACATGAACCAGCAGGAGTTAGTAATTCAAAGTTAAGAGTAACACCTTCACCAGAAGCATCAAATGTACTACCAGAAGGGTTAATAATAGCAGATGGAACATTAACAACTACCAATGAGTTAGCAGAAGTAGTAATTGTATAATCAATACTTACCTCACCAATCAGTTCAGAACCTAACGAACGAGATTGAACACTGTAAGGATGTTTAACAGTAACTGATTGTCCAATTAGATTAGTACTAAACGTTAATGCTCCATTTTCTCCAAGACCAAACTGATCGTCAGCAACATACGCAGTTGATGAATAAGCTGTTTGAGTTAAAGCAACACTATCCCCAACATCATTGCTATATGCAGCAGTAGTTGGATCTGGAGTACCTACTGGAGGTGTTAATCCTACATCTAGAGCAGTTCCATATGGAAAGAAACCTGTAGTAGCAGCAGGAATTAAAGCAGTTGGAGGTACTAATACGTTTCTAGCAACTGTCATAGTAAATGTACCAGTTTGCATTAAATAACCAGCTTGAAAGGCATATAGACCTGGTTGATTAACACCATAAGCTAATTGAAGAGTTGGCATTTCTGAAGTTTGGTATGTATTCAGTTTTGCCATGTTACCTAAACTATCTCTAGTAGAGGTAGATTTTACTTCTACGTTAGCAGCTAAAACTGCATTACTAGGTTTTGGTAAGTTAAATATTAAATCATCTTTTTTACGTGAAATAGCAATGTTGCTAATGCCCCTTAAACTTCTGCTCAACAATACCTGTGAAGTAGCCATAAATAATTGTATCCTTTTGTTTATTTAATAATTTGAATTGATTTGTCTATGTAATTAATTGTAATGTAATTATTATAAGTTCTAATTACTTATAATTCATAACCTAAATATCCAAAAAACACTCTTTTTGTTTTAGAACTATTATAATAACTATACCAACGTTTTCTGTTTTTATATTATGTATTATTCTTGGATCGAAATCATACAACTAATAAAGTTATAAACTTGTTGATTTAAACTAGACATCATTGTACTAAACTCAATTCTATCTTCAATGTAATCTAATTTCTTAAACATGGGAACTTTAGTAGTTGAGTATTCTAATAACAGTTCATCTAACCATTCAGCAACTGTATTTAATAAACCTAATTTAGTAAAGTCAGGATAAGCTAATCCATAACTAATTCGTATTAAACTAGTAAAATTTGAATTATAACGTTTACCACTTCTATTTAATCTGTAAATTTTTAAAAGAGGAAACTGCGATACATCTAAAGATGGATAATCAAAGTAGTACAAACCATTAACTATTTTAAGTCCTTGTTCTTTATATTCTATTGGTAATTTATTATTCAATCCATGAAATAGGTATAACCCTAAATGTTCTAAATTCTCATCTTTAAATATATTTTTTTGCATATTTATATTTTATAAGTTTGAACAACATAGTCTACTATCTGTCTAATTGTATCTTTACTTAAATATAAGTAAGGACGTTTCTGATGTACCTCTGCTGCATAATCTAATGTAATTCTAAATGTTATTTGATCACCACTAATATCTATTTGTTGATTGTTATAACCAGGAGTACTTACTGAATACATCAATTCTTTACTATCTATTAACTGTTGACCACCAACTCTATCTGGTCTTGATTTTAAATAACCTGGACTTAAAGCATCCCAAGTAAATCCATCTTCAGTCATACCACTAACAGACACACCAGGAGAATTTCTAAATCTAACTTCTTCACTTTCTAAAATTATCTGAACAATATCATTTTTAATATCTTGTATTTGATTTTTACTTAATTTATCTAACTTCTCTGTAATTTCATCTAAACCTTCAGTATCTAGTTCTAGCACGTTTGTATTAGCTTATAGTAGAATTGTATATTAATTAAATGCTGTCTAATTTGTAGTTATATTTTAAAATATTTATTATTAACTTTACTTAATCCTACATTAACATCTTTATTTTTATAATTGTTTTTATCTTATATTAAATGTATTGTTTAATGTTAATTTTATAATTCCTTAAGTATACTAATTTAGCTAATTCTTTTAAACTAATTAAATTAAATAACTCTTCATTTAATACACTAAAATTACTGTTCTTACTTTGTTTTAAATTACAGGTACTACAACTTAAATAATAGTTGTTATAGTTATTTACTAAATCTTTTCTATCTATTATTGAAAGATCAAATAAACTTAAAGCATGAAAACAATGTGTATATTTATTTAATGTTATTCTAGATCTACAATTAATACATAAACCTAATTGTTTAGTTAATAATTTATGTTGTAATTCTTTGTATTCTAAAGTTCTTTTAAAACTATTAAATTGTTTACGATATTCAGTTACTTTAGTGTTCATATATATAATTATCTTAATATGTATTACTATATAAACAATGATACACAATTTATTAACAACACTAAAATATGCTTTAATAACATTTACTAACTTAAAACAACATACAGATAAAAATAATATGATTGAATAGTAAGCTAATATAAACAAAGTAATTAATAATTAAATATACACATTAAATAAAATGGCAGATCCTAAAGATAAAATTATAACAACTACTGGTGACTATACAATAGAGTATGAGATTAAGGAAGATAGTGTTGACTGGACAATTTGTGGTAAAGATAATGAACCGCAAATAACTAGTACAACAGATACTATGGCTGAAGCAATTGAAGAGACTACTAAATTAACTAAAGAAAGTTAATTTACTTATAATTATTTAAACTAAAAAAACCAATGTTTACCACAAACTTTAATAATGAAGATGGTGATTCAGTTCCAACTCCAGCAGAAGTTGACTTTATTGTGGGATTAGACTTAGAAATTATTTCAGAACCAGATCCTGAAAAAGAAGAAGAAAATGTACCTGCTACAGATAATAGTCAAAACTAGATCCAATAACTATTAACAAATAAAGTAAAGTAACCTAGTATTTTTTTAATACTAATAGAGTAGCCGCCTTTAAGTATTGCATCTAATTGTTCATTACTATCATTATCTACTTTGTTATTTAAGTTATAAATATAGTGTTTACATTCTTCTTTAGTATGAATTAGTAAATAATCAATTATTAGTTCAGTAACTACAAATGCAAACATATCTCCACTTAAGGAGTATTTTAAACTAATTAAAGTAGTACTATTAAAGTCCGCTTTTAATACTAATCTAGTAGAACAATTAGGGCTTGCTACTCGAATAATATTATTACTATATTCAAACTCAATTTTTTTATCATAATATTGTTTGTTGTTATAACGATTAACTAATAAATTTTTATAGACTTCTTTTATAGACATATAATTATATAAATTATTTAGACTAGAATAATATAATTATTTTTGTTTTAACTAATACAACTATATATCTATCTGTACTAGTTCTATAATCCTCTACAACACACATTAATTAAGTTTACGTTACATATACATTAATTAATTTACACTTACTATACTTCAATATCTATAGCTCTAGGTGCGTATTTATCTTTTGCTCTATATTCTTTAACTCCAAATACAATATCTTCTCTACCGGGTAAAGTATTATATCCATAAAATCCAATATTTTTTTCATTAACAATATTATTTCTACTAGTTAATAAAGTTTCGTTAGGTAAAATAATTGCTTGATTATAAACATAAGGACTACTACCACTTTCATTTGGTATATCTAAACTAATATTTAAACCAAACGTTAATTGTTTAATAATTTGAATAGCTTGATTTCTATTACCATTACCATATTTACTACCATCGGCATTTTCACTAAAATTAGAAAAATGTATTGACATTAAATCAGCAACCACTAAAGAATTAACTGCTGTTTTTAATATATGATGAGTATTAATTAAAGGTAATACATAAACTAAACTTAAAAAACTATCTAAATAATCTTCAGCATCTTCAATAACATCTAATAAAGTTAAATCGTCTATTGCTTGTGTAGCTATTTGTTGGTTCTGATAAGGATCTGGTATTCCTAAGAAATCAACTTTGAGTCTAGATTTAAGTCTTCTTCTTATTGCTTCAATATTGGTATAACGAGAAATGTACATATTATTATAAAATGATTTTACTTATTTTCTTTTCTTTTTCTTACGTTCTTGTAATCCTTTGCGTACTCCATAAATAGCTGAACTACCTATAGCTCCTCTAATTCCACCATCAATAGCTCCTATAGCAGTTGCAGCAGGGATTAACGCAGGCATAGGAGATGCAGCTAATCCAGATAAACCTCCACCAATTAATGCACCTCCAGTAATTCCTTTAGCTAAATGACCTGCATAACTAGGTTTACGTTTTAAACTAAGTAATCCAAGTTTTCGTTTAACTCCTTTATCTTTTCTAACTTTTTTATTTTTCTTTTTAAATTCATTCAATAAATACATAATTAACCTTTTACTAATTTCCTTACTTTACGTGTTATGGGCATATCATTTTTACGATCAATTAAATAATCTGCTCCAACAGTAGTAGCTCCTATTGCACCTACTGGTATTATTGCTGCGGTCGCTTTAATTCCTCCATTATGCATTGCAACTTTTAAAGCATCTCTACTTTTACGCACTAAGGGATCACTAGATTTACCTAATAGTTTTGGTAAATAACCTTTATTAATTAAAGACCTAGTGGCTAATAATCCACCACCTAATAATGCTGCTCCAGTGGCTACTTGTCCTATTTTTTTAGAAACACCAGAGTTTAATCTTGAAGTATATTTACCTCTTTTTTTACCTTTATCTTTTCTATTAAATTTTGTAACTGATATATTAAATCCTACATCCTTCATTAAACCTACAGTATTTCTAGCATTTCTTACACCACTTCCACTATTACCTCTAGAGCTACCTCTTTTAGATTGAGACATAGTGTGTCCTAATGCTGTCCAATGTCTAATTTCTTTAGCAGTCTCTAATATAGGTGCAGTAACACTTCTAAATGTTCTTGCTTTTATATAATTTTGTTGTGTGTTATTAGTAGTTCTTTTAAGTCCTTTGTCTTTCCTTCGTTTTTTATTTTTACTACCTTTTTTACGTTTAAATGTAGTTAACAAATACATATTAAATTTATTACTATAATTTATATAAATACTAACAGATAAATATGTTTGGCAAAAAAGAAAACTTTATTGAAAGATATACAAGTAAAAGACGAAAGAAATCAATACTACAAGCATTAAGAGGTAAGAAAAAAGAACGAAAATTAGTATCTACTAGTAAAAGCTTAGGTAGATCTATTAAGAATAAAGTTAAATCATTAAATCATAGTATTGAAGATGCTATTGATAAAAAAACTGTAAACACTAAATTATTAGCATTAGAAGGAGCATTACAACAACAGATTAAAGTAGATAATGCATCTTCTATTTTAAGAAAAATATTTGTCAGAGGATTTCAAAGAACTAAAAAAGGTAATACAGGAGAAGTAAAAGGATTTTATAGAAATATTAAAAGTAAAGTACAAAATGAAGTATCTAATGTAGAAATTAAAACTAATTTAGATGATTTAAAACTAATGGGAGGTAGTGTTACTAAATCATCAAATGCTACTAGAATTGTTAGTGATGGTAAATTTAAGTATGTAATGAAATCCTCTTCTCCTTGGTATATAAAAGAAAAATTAGCGGCTAAAGTAGGATTAAATTATAACCGTAAATTCGGCTTACCAGTAATGGAAGCACTACTAAGTGATTATGGATCTAAATTAGGAATCAATATACAAGAAACTAAATTAGTACCTAGTGGAATAAAAAGTCCATTAACTGATAGTAAGTCTATTTATACATTACATAAATTCTTACCTGGTAAAAGTTTATGGGAAAGTGTAAAAGATGGAGAATTACCTGAAGATTATAAAGTTAGTTTTAAATTTAATCCTAAAGAAGACAGACGTACTGGATTATATTACACAGAAAGACAGAAATTAAATGTAGCTCTTAAGCATAAAGATTTAGCAAAAATATATGCATTTGGTAAAAGTTTTAGTAATTATGATATGCATGGAGATAATTTATGGTTTGATAAAAAAGATAAAAAATTTAGTTTAATTGATAATGGAGAAAGTTTACAATTTGTAGGAGATTTTAGTTCATTAAGAAGTGCAGTAAAAAATAATCATAAAAAGTTTAATAGTGAAGAAAAAAGTAATTTTAGAGAATTAAAAAATACGTTTAACAATATAGAAAAAAACGCACCACCAGATAAAGTTAATAAAAGTATTGATAATTATTTAAATATTGCAATGGGAAATAACACTAGTAAAAGAGAATCTAGTGCCGCTAAAACAAATGCTAGACGTAAACAATTAGTTTATAATTACAACTACAAACAAGTAAAACAACTAAATAAGTATTTACAAGATTATGATTAATATAAAATATACTAAAAATAATAAAATTATAGGCATTTATCAAATTAGTAAAAATACAGTTACTAGAAACAAATTAACTAAAAAAGAACTACCTGAAATACCTAGATACAGTAATAATTTAGAAGAAGATTTACTTAGATATGTGGATAGTACAAGTAATCAAATGAATTTAGAAAATAACCATACAGGTATTGAATTAATTTAATTAAGTTTTACCTGTTTTTATATACTTAATCACAGATTTAACACCACGAATATCTTTTCTAGCTTTATTTCCGCTTCCTTTAATAAATGCCGATCCTAATGCTACTGCTTTTCTTTGTTTAATTTTAGCTACAGGAGTATTACTAATATTAATAGATTTGCCTAATCCCCCTGTAAAACCTTTATTAGTTTTTAATCTTGTACTAGCTCTTAATGCAGTTTTAATTCCAGCTTTACCATACCTAACAGCTAATAATCCACCAGCTAATGCTGCTGCCGATTCTACTGGATTATTTTTAATATTTTCTATTCCACCACCAATTTTACTTTTTAAAGAAAATTCAGTTAATTTATCATTAGAAAATATTTTGTTACTAGTATATTTTTTTATTAAACCACCTTTAGATTGCTTCTTTCTTCCTCTATACGTCTGATAGGCTCCGACACTACCTCCAGCTACAATTCCGCTAACAATACTTTTAGGTATGTTAGATGGATTTTTAGCCGATAATAAAGAACTAATAGCACCTCCTACTGAAGCCCCTGCAACACTATTTAATCCATATTCTTTTAAGCGTCTTTTCTTTTGTCCTGATTGTCTACTAAATACATTAAGAAGATACATATTATATAGAATCACCATTAATTAGTTTTCGTTTTAATTTATTTTTTCCAAACTTATTAAGTATATTCATAATAACCTTCTTTTATATATACCTTTAATTCTAATAATAATTCTTTTATTATTCCATAACTAACTTGCATATAGCCTAACAGATATTTATCATTACAATTATTGCCGTCATTATTAAAATCAGTTATTAATAAAGTATTAGTATCTTCAGCACTAACATTTAACTTATATTTCTTATTAAATATATCTTTATAAATTACTGTGTCTAATAATATAATTTTGTTATTATTAGTACTTGCATATAACAAATCTGGACTAGTTAAATTATATCTAATTCCAAATTCAACTAATGGATTAACGTTAGAATTTAATGTAATATCAAAAGTTGCATTAATACTATTACCCCTTACTATTTGTAATTCTTCTGTTTTTATAGATTTAGTATTTAACATTGTTAATAGTTATTTTATTTAAATTAATAGAATTACTAAATTGTGTATTACTTAAAATATTTTTATTAATATTTATTTTATTAAAATTAGTATTAGTATTAAAGTTTATTTTATGTGAATGAACATTAGCACCAGATTCTATTTTATTTAAATAAGTATTAGTACTAAATTCTATTTTATTTAAATTAATTACTAATTTAAAAGTAGAAGTTATATTAAACCAATCATTTATCCAAGTTGTAATATTATTCCACATTAGGTTCTGTCATAAGTAAATTGAAAATAATCTAAATCTAAAGTTCTAGCCGCCGTACCTAATGTTTTTGCAATAGCTGCAATAATGCCAGTACTCCTAGCAGTAGTAGAAGGTATATTACTAGAAATAGTAGTAGGACTGCCATTATTAATACTAAATACAGCTTGAGTAGCCGCTTTATTTACCCTTATATTTAATTCATAAAAAGTATTAGCAACAACTGTAATATTACTATTTTGATTAGTAGATGTTGAATTATTTCTAGTGATATATCTAAAAGTATTATTCGCTTGACTATAAAACAAATAAACCCCATCAACAGTATTATCAGTAGTACTTGCTGTTCCTCTAAATACATCAGAAAATCCTATTGCTACAAAAAAACTATCAGTATTATTTGCTAATGTAGGTATTCTAAATACACATCTAATACTATAAGCACTTCCACCTAAAACTAAAGGTTGTGCATTATTGTATCCATTACCTGCAATACCATTAGCATCAATTCCAGTGTCAAAACGTGCAATCCCCATATTAACAGATGTATTAACTACAGCATAAGAAGAAGCACTATTAAAAATAATAGAACTCATAAAAGTAGGAGTACTTCCATCATGTAAATAATGATCAAATATAGTACCTCTTAAATAAGTATCATCAGGGTCAGTTAAACTATCCCAAAAATAGTTAAAACCATCAAATAGATAAGTTAATAACGTAATTGCATTAGGTCTTTTATCTACATAGAAATTTCCATATCTATTTAAAGGTACATTATAATTATGACCTCCAGTACCATTTTGTACTATAAGTAGATAACCTTTTTGCCCATTGATACTATTAGTAATAACTAAATTTACATTTGAACTTATGATAGTAAATCTTTTAGTTTCTAATTTACCTAATGTATCCCAATTAGCACCAGTATCAGTAAACTCTTCAGTCTCTAAATTTAAATCACTCAAAACTTCAGATGTAGATATTAATTCTTTTCTATTATTCCTATAAATTAAATACATAATTAAACCACTGTAGTAGGCTCATCAAATTCAAACATTAAATTAGTAGCTGATAAAGTATATCCTAATAATTGGATAATAGTTCCTGATGTAGTAGGTGCAGTAGTTACAGATCCTCCTGATACCCCTAGAAAATAACCTGTACCCGGTGTTAATGATGTCACTGATGTATTCTGACCATTTAAATAAACAGTCCCTGTAGCGGCACTAGAGATGGCAGCTAGAACAAATCCTTTAGCATCTCTACCATTACTATTATCAGCTTTTCTAACTGTTAAGACTCCTGCATCATTGAATAAATTTACAAAATCTCCAGCACTGATAGCTTCACTAGCAAGAGCATTTACAGTACTTACTCCAATACCTGCTGGTAGTAAAGTACTATCTAATTTACCTGAACTAGTAGTAGCAACAAGTTTATCCGCATCACCTGCACCAGCACTTGTACTAATACCAGTGGTTAGTGATTTAATTCCATTAATGTATGTTAAAAATTTATTAGTTGACATATCTCTTTATTAATATCTATTGTTTTATTATTTATCGCATAACCTAAACGTACTAAATAAGTAGTATTAGTTATTTCTTGGCTTAATCCCGTAGTAGTTACATATATTTCTTTTTGAACATTCCAATTCCAAAAAGGATCACTATACATTCCTTCTGTAATTACATTAATGTGATTACCGCTATTAATACTTAATCCTAATAAACCATTAAATTCATTAGGATTACAATAAGTAATTAAGTTATTTTCTAAGCTAACTGCTCTTAATGCACTAATATTTAATACAGAATTATACTTTTTTATTGATTGATTAGTTATTATCCATCTACCGATATTACTATTAGGTGTTATTGATCTAAAGCTATTTTCATTAGAATTAATATCATAACTAACCCAACTATTTAATTCTTTAACATAGATAGTGTATTTATCTACAATAGCGGTTAATTGTTTTAATTCATTAGTTGTATTAGCAATATCAGCATAAGGAGTTAATATCATAATTAATACATAATAGTATATTTATCCCATTTAACAGTACTTACTAATTTAGTTAATTCTTCAACATTTTCAAATTTTTTAATCTCTCTAGTGCTAATTAATTTAGAAGCTGCTTTTTCTCCAATACCTTGTACTTTTTGTAAATCTTCAAAACTAATTGCATTAATATAAATAGCATTAATAATATCTTTTTTTTCTTTTAACTCAAATGTTTTTAATGTAGTAGCTTTATGTTCTCCAATAACTTTAGGTTCTTTAGTAATATCTTCAAAACTTACATTACTAGTAGACAATAAGTATTCATCTTTAAGAACAATATTATCAATTAATTGAGGAAATTTAGATAATAAATAATGTTCAGGATAACTTTCTCCAATATAAAAAGTACTTCCAGAAGATGTAATATAAGATTTTTTAAAAGTATAATTCATTAGTTAACTTTCCAGCTAAAGAATAATCTAGGCTCCAAGAAAATAGGAGCAGCAGTCATTTTACCATAAGTTACATCACGTTTAGGTTGTGTTTGAAGTTCATAAGTTTTAATAAATAAACCTGGTTTAGGACGTAACATAGTATCACCTTCCTCTACCATATTTGTAACTGAATCAATGGTAGGTGCAATCCATCGTTGACCCATATTAGGATGCATAAAAAGTACAGTATCTTCATTTAAGAATCTAACACGTTGAACTCTACCTTTAAGATCCGTAACTTGATAACGATCTTCAACAATTTTTACCTCACAATCAATTTGATTATTTTTCAAAGTTTCTACCAAACGTTCAGCACTTACAATTCCTAATGAATTAAAAGAACTTGCTACTGCTTTTTGTGTAGATTTTTGTTGGCGTAAATGATTAAACAATCTACGACTCATACAAATATATTTAGGTTGAAAACCATTAGTATCAATATAAGTATCAATTCCTGCGTATAAGTTAGCAATACCATTAGCATTTTCATAATCACTCCAACGATTTAAAGTAGTAACAGTATTACCCGTATCTACTAAAGCATTAGGAAAATGATTATAATCTGCATTAGGATCTCTATAGTTAATACTTTGTAAACTAACATTAGTATTAATAGAAGCAGTACTAATACTACCTGTTTGTAAAGCTTCCCAAGTTAAAGCATCTAATTTGTCCATAATACCTTTTGTCAAAGTTGCAATACTTCCAAAGATAATTTGAGCTAAATTATCATTAGTTCCTGGTTTAGTTACTGCACCTTTTTCATCGCGGTAACTCATTACTGAAGTACCTTGAAGACTCGCATCTGACATTGCTTTATACATATCTATCATGACAGATTCATTGTACATATATGAATCTGCAATGTTAAATCCGCTAGCAATCACTTCTTCAAACTTACCAAAACTACGAATTGGAATTTCTTGATCATCAGCTACTAATGTTGCAACTGGTGCTTGTTCTTTAAATAGCAATCCTTTCCAATCAAATGAATTAGTTTCTTTGATAGGGATACATTCAGATAAAATTGGACTACGATCATATAAATAACGTAATGTCTCATTTACCATCATATCAGCAGCTTTTGCTACTACTTTTTGATTTAAAAATTGTTCAATATTTGCCATAATATGTATATTTTTTATTTAATAGTATTAGTATTTATCTTGAGCATCTACTAGAGGTAGATAAGTTTTAATGTAATTATCCCAAAAAGGTAATCTAGACTTTTTAAGTTGTCCTTGATGACCTACTGCAATTTCCTTTGTATTACCTGTAAATGTAGTAAAAGTAATAGCATCGACATAAAATCCATAAATATCATCTACCATTACACCTACTGCATAACCTATAGGAAGTGCTACAGCAGCATTACTTGTTAATACAACTTCTTCAGTAGTTTTATCAATTTGAGCAATTGTACCAATAACCGTTGTAATTTTAGCCGTAGTAGCAGCAGTAGTTCCTAATCCTCCAGTTGGAGTTAATGTACTAACTTTAGATAAATCATTTTCAAATACAATTAATGTAGCAGCAGATGATAGAAAACTATAATTAATTGCTAAAGATGTCGAATTTAAATAAGTTGCCCATTTAACCGCAGCTTCAGTAGGACTAGCCGCACCAGTAGGAGTATAACTAAATGTTTGACCCATTGCAGTTAAAGTACCTACAGCAGTACTAGCGACTGTAATAGATGCCACTGGAGCAATAATAGTTAATACATCGCCAGGTACAAACATATAAGGCATTTCAACCTTAAATCTAGGTGAACTTGTAGTAGCTGCTACTGATACTCGTGCATGAGGTAAAGGTCTAAATGCTAAATTTCCATCAGCATCTTTAGTTTTTGCAATAAACATACCAGCAGGTAATTCAATCAAGTTAAATGGATTCATACTTAACCATTTACTATCGATCTGGGCAGATCTGGCAGTACGATAACCATGTGGTACATGAAGGATATCATTAATGCCACTATTACTGTATTCGCGTGTTCGTGTGAAATGTGCCATAATTTTTTTTAATTTAATGTGTATTTTAGTTTATTGAAGAAATCTTTACCTGTAAACTCGCCAATTTGATCTTCTTCTTTTTCTTGTTTTGAAAAAGAAGCATTAGCTGATAGATATTCTTTTTCTTGTTCTCTACTAACTTGATTATATAAAGGCAGTTTACCTCGTTGTTGTAAAATATTTAAACCAAACTCAATTAGTTTAAATCCATTCATATATGAACCATACTCAGAACTAAATTCATTTAATTCATTTTTAGTACAAAACTCTTTAAATGCACCAACTTTATCATTATCATCTAATTCTTCAACACCATTAAATAATGCAGAAAATTCAGAAGGTAAAATATCGCCATCAACTAATAATGCTTCAGCTTCTCGGATATAACGATTTAAAGTAGTTTTAATAGCATCATTTGCTTTAAACGTACTTAATTGATTTTCTAATGCCGAATAACGAGAATCTTCTTCCTCATCATCTTCATCTTCCTCATCTTCTTCATCCTCATCATCTTCATCATCTTCATCATCCTCTACATATGCTTCAGTTTCTAATTCATAAATAGCTTCTAAACCAGCAATTAGATCATCATCATCTTCCAATTCTTCACCTTCTTCTGTAGCTAATACATTTCGATCAGCTAATCCATACATCTGTAATTCTAAATAAGCTTCTTCATCTCCTGCCGTAGTATCAAACATTGAAGCTAATTGATGAATACCTGCAACAGTAGGTACTTGTTCTCCACTAAAAATAGAAGCAATTTCAGATTTTCTAAAACCTAATTCTCGCATTACTGCAATAGCATCATCTTCAGATTCATATTCATCTTCAATCAATGCTGCTAAAATAGTTGGCAATTGATATTCATATGTTTCTAATGTATCTGCTGCAAAATCACTTAATGTTGTCATATTTATTGGTTCCTGATTATCATATGTGTTTTCAATAATTTTATTATTAAAGTCTGCTAAAGCATTATTATATAAATTTTTAGCTTCTTTATTAGTTAACTTTCCTAATTCTAATTGATTGTTTAAATTATCACTAAACTCTTCAAATACTTTTGTATAATATAAAATGGGATTTGTATTTTTATCTATATTCATAATATTACATTTTATTCTTTTTACTTTTAACTAAACCTTTAACGGCACTTGCACCTGCATAAATACCAGCACCAGCTAAAGCCGCTTTACGTTGAAACTTACCTGCATTAGCTCCAGCAGGATTAGCAATTAAACCTAGTAAAGCTCCTGTACCTCCTCCAGCAATTGCAGCATTAGTTAAATTACCCGCTGCATTACCTGCATTTTTTATTCGTTGTTTTTTAGGTTTTTTTAGTAATTGCATTATTTTTTAATATAGTTCCAGCTTTTTTAATATTGGTATTATTTTTTCTTTTTATTAGCTCTTAATAAAGCAGCAGCCCCAGCAGCCACCCCAGCAGTTGCTGCTAATCCCGCTCCAATTTTACCCGCTTTACTACCAGCTACATTTTTAAATGCTTTTCCTGCTTGTTTAGCTTTATCGCCTATAGCCTTACCTACAGTATTTGATGCTTTTTTACTAGAACTTCCTACAGGAGCTTCTGGAATTGGAGGAATTGATGGAGCTTTCATGACTTTTTGGTTATCAAATACACCTCCTACTTTTTTAGCAGTCTGTCTAGCTTTACGTTTAGCTTTATCTTTACCTCTACCTCCGCTAGAACCTTTACCTCCACCAGAACCTTTATCTACTGGAGGTTTTCCAAAACCCTGCCCTGCTACAAAATCATTTAACTCATACATTTCCGATTTAAAAGTACTTAAAATATTTGATGTCATAATTTTTATTGTGATTTATTTAATATTATATTATTTAGATTTAAATTGAGATAATTTACTATTACTAGTATATCGACCTAAACGTCTATTACCTAATCTATCTGCTAAACCTGAAGTTGTTTTAACTAATTTCTTTCCAACAGTACTAGAAGATCCAAGTTTAGTACCAAGTTTACCACCAAGATTTAATCCTCCACTAGCTGCATTTGCAAGCCCAGTTTTAATAGGTTTAATACCAGTAGCTGTTCCCCCTCCAATTTTAGTTTTTAAACCTCCAATTGTAGCTCCAATAGCTTTAGTATTTTTATTACCTAATGTACCTCTAGTTGCTCCTCCAGCAAATGATTTAGCTTTGGATAATACGCCCCCTGTATTTTTTTTAGCTAAACCTAATCCTAATTTCAACCCCCTAGCTAATCCATATTCACTGAGATATTGATCCATTTCATCAAAAGTTGTAATTGCTAATGGATATGAAAATTGTTTTTGAGGTTGCTGCATAGGAGCTGCTTGTGGTTGCTGTTGTTGATCTGCTTCTTCCTTAAAAGGATTAACTTTTTCATCTAACATTGTAGTAAATCTTTCTAATTGTGTTTGGTATAATTCTTGTTTACTACTAACTTGATAGTTACCTAAATCTTCATCACCCATTGCTGAAATATTTTCAATAACTGCTAAAAATGTACATAGCAAATCAATTGTTTCTGTTTTTAATGCTTCATTATCTTCACCTTTGTTTAATGCTTCTTCTAGTGTTACTGCTGTTGTTTCCATATTAAATAAATAAGTTAATTCTGAATTGTTAAATACTGATGCTAATGTTAATGCAGGAACTGTTACAAAACTAAGTTCTCGTACTACTTTATTTTTAAAATCAATACCTAATGAAATTGCTTTACCAATACCATTTTTAATATTGTTTAATAAAGTTTCATCTGTTAATTGTATATTACTAACAAATAAACCTAACTTACCTAAAGCTGATGATAATTTAGGATTACGCAAAATATCACTAGCATCTACTGGTCTTGCAATAAAACTATTAGCATTTTTAATAACTCCTCTAATATTATCAGGAGATTTGGTATGTTCAGTAAGAATTGGTATATCTGTTTGAGTTAATAATTCATTACTTTTTCTAGCTAATTCTTCAATAATATCTGAACTTACAATATGTGGATTACCTCTAGAATCAGTATGCGCTCCTTCATAGAATGCTAATGCTTCTAATAATTCATCTTCTTTATTTTTGAAATAAACTAAACTTGTATCGGTATATGTATTCATATTTTTTATTATGCTTCACCAGTTAATGTTCTCTTTAATTTAGCAGCTATTCCAATTGTTTTTCTAGCTCCTTTGTTTTTGACTTTCTTTTTAGCATAACTCTTAGCTGCGGATACTCCAGTATCTTCAAATAATCCTTTAGCTTCATTAAGCAGATTATTATAAATAGCTATTGCTTTTTTCTTTTTAGCTTCACTTCCACCTGGAATTACAATATCTTCAACTGTTTGTAATATTTTTCTTCTATTTACTTTAGGATTTCCCTCAACTATATTACTAACTTTTTTAATTTGATTTATTGCACTACTTTGATTTTTAGGACTAAATTCTTTATTTTTTAATGATTTAGTTAATCTAGTAATTAGCTTTCCTTTTAATTTACGTTTTATTCTTCCTTTAACGGCTCTTTCAGCACCTTTAGCTCCTGCTTTAATTGTTTGTCTTCTATTTCCTTTTGTAACTAATAATTTAGTAATACTATCAAATGAATCTTGTCCTGCTTTTTGTATTGCTTCAGAACCCTCACCAAGTTCTTTTATTGATTGCATTATATTAGGAGTTTGTGCTTGTCTAACCATTTCAACTCCTGTTAATTTCTTTAATAATGCTCTTCTACTAGCACTAGGGGGCTTATCTACAACAGCTTTAACTACTTTTGTAGGTTCATCCACTATTTTTTTTTTAACTACCTTTTCTAATTTTTTAGGTAATACTAATGTAGACGATTCTCCATTTCTTACACTTCTTCTAGATTTACCTTTAACAGTTATTAATCCTTGTTTACTTCGTTTGGGAGATCTTTTACTTATAGTGGATAATCTTTTATTAGCTTTTGTTATATAAGAATTTCCTCTTGTTTGTGCAGATTTAGAATTATCTTTAATATATTTATTACCTAAATCTAATTTTGTATTAGAACTTTCAATATCAGTAGCTTCTCTTTTTACTAATGTAGATTGACTTTTAATTTGTTCTTTTAAACTTTTTGGAGTACCATTTTCTGATATAAATCCTTTACTAGGCTTTGTTGGGGGAATATATTCAGGTGATTTACGTTTAGCGGCTGATAATAATTTAACTTCTTTTGTTGCTTTAGGTGGTTTACTTACTTTACTTTTTTTAAGTGCTGTAGGAGTATTCCAAGGATCAGGTTCTATTTTATATTTATTTTTAGACGCCGCTAATAATTTAATTTCTTTTGTTGCTTTAGATGATTTAACTAATGCATTAGGTTTAATTACTTTATTATCAAGCCAAGGATCAGCTTCTATTTTATATTTATTTTTAGGTGTTGCTACTAATTCAACCTTTTTTGTTATTGCACTAGGTTTAGTTGTTGTACTAGGTTTAACTACTTTAGATTTTGTTGCTTTAGGTTTTCTTACTGTAGGAGATTTAACTACTGTAGGAGATTTGGCTGCACTAGGTTTAGCTACTACAGATTTAGTTGTGGCATTAGATTTAACTACTGAACTAGGTTTAGTTGCAGTAGGAGAGTTAGTTGTTGCTTTAGGAGACTTAGTTACTGTACTAGGCTTAGTTGTTGCTGGAGGCTTAGTTACTTTAGATTTAACTACTGTAGGAGGTTTAGATACTATAGGTTTAGTTACTGTAGGAGGTTTAGATACTATAGGAGTGACCCAAGGATCAGGTTCTATTGCATATTTACGGGGCTTAACTGAAGTTGATTTATTTACAACTAATTCATCTGCATTTTTAGCAATAGTTTTTGCTTTATTTACAATTACTTCATCAGCGTTTTTAGCAATAGTTTTTGTTGGATTTAATAGTTTAGTAGCATTACCCGTATTTTTACCTTTAAATAAGTTTTTAACAACATTACCTATATTTCTACCTTTTAATTTTTTTAAAGCTAATGCACCTAACCCTAAAGTAGTTAAAACACTTGCTCCAATAGTCAATGCTTTTTTTAATTTCTTTTTTTTTCTAGTACTTTGTCCTACTCTGATTATTCTTCCCGTCTTACTCTTTCTAAAATATTCTTTAACTTTATATGGCATAATTTTTTATACGATGTCTTTGCTTTAAATTCTACCGTTTCATTGTTTAGTAATCTGTATTTAGCTGTAAGTAATTTCTTTTTATAATTATCTAAATTAACTTTAGTGGCTGTTAAACTAGTTTCTCTAAACTTATCTACATTTTGTATTTGACTAACTCGTTTAGAACTTGTATTTAAATAAGTATTAAATGTATATCCTAAATCTGGGTTACTTTTATCAATCTTATTTAAGATTGCATAATCACTTAACATATTATCTAATACTAAACTATTTTTATTTATTGCTGTATAGCTCACATCTAATTTATCTAACTTCTCTAATTCTATGTCAATATAATCAATACTTAATTTATCTTTTGTAGTCCCTTTAATATAATTACTTAACTTCTTATTAATACTAGCTATTTCACTTTTTCTATTGTTATTAAATTCTAAATACTGTTTACCTTTAGATCTAATATTTGTAATTAGTTGATCTTTAATTGAAGGATCTATTTGATCTAATTTAGTACCATAAAGATCAGTACCTATATCATTTAATTTGTTTCTTAAATTATCTGCTTTTGATTGATTTTCATTTACTTTATTATTTAAATATTTTGATAAATTAGTATTAGTACTAACATCTATTAATTGTCTATACTCATCGTTAACTCTTTCTAATCCAATTAATTCTTCAGTTAATTTACTATCTAATTCTCGTAATAATTCTACGTCTTTTAAATAATTCCCTTTATTTTGTTTAACTTCTTTATTTAATTTAGTTAGATTAGTACCTAACCTTGCTAGTTTAGTACTAACACCCAGTGCTTTATTTTCTGTGTTTTGTATTAATAATAATTCAGGTTCCTTAATATTTAAAGGTATTCTAACAGCTTTAACTAATGCTTTTTCTTTATAAATTAAATTTATTAATTCTTTTTTATTAATTGTTTTATTATTAACCATTAAACCATTTAATAATACCTCTAATTTTTCTAATTGTGCTTCCTCAATACTTGATGTAGCTAAGTTACTTAAATTTTGAATCCCTTTAGGATCTAATGTTAATTCTTGAAGTTTACTTGCTATATATTTTTCAGTAAAATTATTTTTAATACTAGAACTTAATTGATTATTAATTACTTGTTTTTGTTCTGCTAATAATAATTGAGATAATGTTTTACTAGTAGAAGATTTATATCCAGTTTCATATAATGCTGCTTGTGTTAAATTCTTGTTTACAACAGCTAATTGTAATTTCTCTTGTAATGTCTCAGCAGTAGATATAGCACCCCTTAAAGGATTTCCTAGAACCAAATCAGAAGTCTTTCCAGCTATTTTTTCTTTTGTAGTTGTTATTACTTTTGTTATTGGGTTTGTTTTAGTAAAATAATAATACATCATACTAATTGACATAATACTCCCACCAGCTATTATTACTTTTAATAAAGCGTCATCTTGCTGTTGTTTTTTTTCTTGTTGTAATCCAATATATGTGTTAGCTAATCCAGACACAAATCTAAAAACAGTGTTAGCTGTTGATATTTTATTAGCAATTCTACCAACTTGTTTTAACTTATTTAATGCTTTATTTTTATTTTTCTCTTTTTTATCTTCTTTTTCTTCTTTAGATTTACCTATTAAATAACAACCACAGTTTGGGTGAAAAATTGGAAATATTAAATTACGATTTTCATACGCATTTTTATCTTTTCTAGTATCAATACCTCTAAAATCAGTAAATCCTTTATCCAAATTTTCTATCTGATTTAATGTAATTATTTCATTAATTTTACTAACACATAGAACACATTCATTTCTACTATTATTGTTTTTAATTTGAAATTCTACAAATCCTTGATCTACTAATTCTTTATATCTTGCTAAATTATATGCAGCACTTAACTCTGTTTTAGCAATTCTTCTAATTCTTTCTTTAGGACTAAACTTTAATGAATCATATGTTGCATTACTACTTCTTTTTAATCCGTATAGATCCGCCGCTCTATTATAATCATCGTTATAATCATTTCTTCCTTCATTAGTTAAATCACTTAATTTGTTAAAACTTAAATGATGTATTAAATTCTTTTCTCTAGCAATACTTAATCTATCTTTGAAATAAGTATCAATACTACTAAATATTTTTTCTTGGTATACTTTATTAAAATTCTTAGCTACTTCTTTATTACGTTCTTGTAAATAAATATTTCCAAAATCACTAGTAATAATAGAACTGTTTGTTACTGCTAATGTTTTACGCTTTTCTTCAATATCTCTTTTACGAATATTTTTAGCTATTTTTATATCTTCTACTTTTAATGTCTTAGTTAACTTTTTGTTTTTACCAATATTTTCTTTAGTTTGTTTAGTAAAAAATATCAAATCGTTATTGTTAAAATTATTAGTGTTAAATCCTTCATTCCATAAAAAATTTAAGTTATTAATTAACTCATAGTTAGTATGTAGTTTAGGTATTTCTTTTAATAATGTTTTATCTTTTTTCTTAAGTTTATTAATATTAGTTGTTAAAAATCTTTCATAAATAGCATTAAGTTGTTTAGTTGTATTAGTGACAAAATAATCTTCTAATCTACTATTAAAACTTACTAAATTGTTTAAATCGTAAATCACTTATAATTACCTCTATATACATATTATTTATTATATATTCCTCTTTTTTTACCTTTATCTTTTCTGGCTTTTCTTATTCTATTAGCAATTAATCCTGCACCTAATGCAGCTACTCCTAATACAGCTTTACCTTTATTATTATTTAATTTAGATTTAAGTACATCGCCAGTACCCGCTAAACTTTTTTTAAGGTTACTTCCAACACCTTTTATATCATCTTTAATTATTCGAGTTACTTTTTTAGAATATCTAGGTGTTAATGTCTCTTTACCCATTTTACCTAAATCATACGTCTTACTAGATTTTATAAATGCGTCTTTCTTAACGTCTTCTAATCTTTTTTGTAATAAAGGATTTTTAAATGTTTTACTTACTTTATCTGGATGATTTGCTACCATACCTGCTTTACCCCGTTTCATCATATCCTCAGTTTTTGATAAAGCTTTTTTACCTTTATATATATTTTCGCCGTAACCAACTGCTGCTCTCGCTCCTACTGTTGCTCCTGCTCCTATAAGTAATTTGTCTCCCATTTTATCTATTTTTTGTAACTTCTTTTCTTGTTTCTGTTTTTTACTTTGAAAAAAATTATTTAATAAATACATTTTATTTTATTACTACTTTACCAAATAATAACAGAACATAATTTACTATTTCTTTAATATTTTTTACATTAATTGAATTATTAATTACTACACAATTATCAATTTCTTCTATATCTATTCCTTTATGTATTTGTTTTAATTCTTCTATGATTTTTACTAAACCTAAATTTGTTTTACTCACTATGGTTTTTCCTGTGTTATACTAATTCTTATATTCTTATTTTAATATACAACTTTATGAAAATTTTAAAACAACAACAAATTAACGCTATCCAACATATTGCTCAAAACTCTGGTGTAGCTTTAACTAAAACTCAATGTGAAGCTGCTTATGATTCTTTCTTTGCTATGTTAGCTGTTCATCAAAAATCGGGGGATTCTGTAATTACTAAAATTGGTACTTTTTATAGCTATGTTCGCCCTGCTACTACTTATACTAATCCTCAACATCCTGAAGGTATGCGTATTGAAGCTTCCGCTCGTATTATCCCTAAACTAAAATTTGGTAGAAATTATTATGCTAGTTTTAAATCTTTACCTTTAGATTAGTATGTTTATACTAAACTCTTCTATCCCTAAAGAACTTTATAACAAATTAGTAATTACTGAAGACGTTTTAGATACATTAACTGTCTCTTCTTCTTTAGAAGACAATAGATCTTGTTTTACTAATTATCAAGGTAACTCTTATCTTGTTAATCACACTTGGGAGGACTTAAATATTATTACTAAAGATACTGGTATTAGTCTTATTACTACTTATTCTAGTTTCTTACCTTTCCCTACTATTGATTTTGAAACTGTTTAATAATACTTGTGCTATCATAAAGAAGTAGCACCGTTATATTCTACACAAATATAAGTCTGAACTTGAGCTAACCACATAGAGATTAAAACAGGCAACTAACGACTACAGGTAATCCCTAAGATGTAAGGAACCCCGCTTTGATAGAATAATCATATTTAACAGCATTAACAAGTAACAACTAACCTATGCTGTTAAACCTTTTTTTGGTTTTATTAACAAGTAACAACTAAACTATAAAATCAATATTCTTATCTCTTATACCTTTTTATGCATACACTAAAACTTTCTCAATTTAAACATACTTATCTTGGTACTTATCCTCATAAGTATAAATGCTATACCAACTCAAAAGAAAATCAATTACTATTCCATACTTTAAATTCTCAAGGTTATTTTAACTTCTATCCTCATAACAATCAATTTATCGTTAGTCATCATTGTATTATTGCTTGGTGGTTCTGTGGTGGTATCTTAGCTTACTTAAATGGCTTTACTGCTCCTTCTAACTCTATTAATGTTCATCACATTAACTCTAATACATTCGATAACTCTGCTAGTAATTTGGTCTATGTAACTACTGATAGTCACTCTCAAATTACACGTCATCAACGCTCCGCTAATAAATTCTTGAAAGTTTTTAAAAAAGGAATCTTACATCACACCATAAATATTTGGAATAGAAAAGGAAACCTAATTCATAATTATGGTAAATGGTTAGCTAATCTAATTCTTAAAACGGTTGTATTAACCGCTAGATTTAAAACACTTAATATTAGTTTGAAAGATATTAGTCGCTGGTTTAGAAAAATTAAAGCCTCTTGTAATATTGGTCTTGATTCTACTTTTATTCCTACCTATTTCTTGATCTCTCCTGAATCTGAACAATTACTTCCACAATTTCAATTTAATTAATCTATTTCCATATGTTAGTTCTCTTTTCACTTATTCCATATTTTAATGGGGTTTTTAAATCTT